>Ga0247734_1000035_pt1 | contig 125344 bp, 118 predicted proteins | sample UWRJL103311B2_FD_180933 | JGI IMG/M metagenome (GOLD analysis project Ga0247734, IMG submission 180933) | Plant litter microbial communities from Arlington Agricultural Research Station in Wisconsin, United States - UWRJ-L103-311B-2 | ecosystem: Environmental > Terrestrial > Plant litter >...
CTGGGGCTGCCACTTCGTCTGCCGCCATGGCCAAGCCAGGGGTTACGAGGGACAACAGGGCTCCTAGCCCTGCGAATTGACGCAGAGTCATATTGTTTTCTCCTGGGGCGTTGGGGTTGGCGGCTTAGATTGCGTCGGTATCGGTTTCGCCGGTACGGATGCGAATGGCCTGTTCCAGATTAACCACGAAGATCTTGCCGTCACCGATCTTGCCAGTGTTGGCTGCTTTGGTTATCGCTTCGATAACCCGATCCAGATCCTTGTCGTCGATCGCAACATCGATCTTCACCTTGGGAAGGAAGTCGACTACATACTCCGCACCGCGATACAGCTCGGTGTGGCCTTTCTGACGTCCGAAGCCTTTGACTTCAGTTACCGTGATGCCCTGCACGCCGATTTCGGACAACGACTCGCGTACGTCATCCAACTTGAACGGCTTGATGATGGCAGTGACTAGCTTCATGAAACTTTCTCCCGAATTGGTGGACTTGCCCCAGGAAAACAAACCCGACTCAAGTCTAAGCGCAGTGTCTGGCTTTGTAACGCGTCGATAGCCCGAAACAGACCAGATCAACGCCAGAAAACCGCTCCTGACGAAACACTTCCCCGCTTCGCCTGTCGCACTGGATTCGTCACAGCGACTGCATCAGTGCATGGGTCATAAGCCACTAAGCAGAAACCTTGCCATTTCATTGAATTCCACTGAATTGGGCTCATCTGCAGTCATCTGAGTGGTGCAGATAGCCATCATCAAACCGGGGCGCACAACAACAGTGCGACGGTGCACGGTGCAATGCGCGATAACCGTGCAACGCTCACCTCAAAAGGACTATAGACGCTGCGTGCTACACTGCCGCGCATCTGATCTACGGAAAACCATCATGCTCGCCCCAAAAGCCTTTCTCGATGCCGTCAGTGGCCACGCCTCACGTTTGCTCAATGGCGAGACCCAAATACCCCGCAATGAATTTGAAGCCCAGTTCAAAGCCCTTTTGCAAAGCGGTTTCAGCAAACTGGACCTGGTGAGCCGGGAAGAATTCGACAGCCAAATGATCGTCCTGGCCCGCACCCGCGCCCGCCTTGAAGCGCTGGAGGCCAAAATGGCAGAGATGGAAGCCAGGCTCGCGCCGCCGGCGGAGTAACACCGCTACGATTCTGTAGGAGCGAATTCATTCGCGAGACTCCCGCTCAAGCGATACATCTGCATCGCCTGAAATAACCCTTCGCGAATGAATTCCCCCCACAGACTGTCGCCGGTCCCCACGAAACACTCTGAACCTCTTCGCTCTCCCCGCCCCTCCATCTTGATGACTATCCTTTGCCACACCGCAGGACGCGGTCTGTCGCCATCAAGGAATGATCTATGTCCCTCGCTATCGTCCACAGCCGCGCTCAGGTCGGCGTCGAAGCACCCGCCGTAACCGTTGAATGCCACCTCGCGAATGGTCTGCCAACGCTGACGCTGGTGGGCTTGCCCGAAGGTGCGGTCAAGGAAAGCAAAGACCGCGTGCGCAGCGCCATCGTTAACTGCGGGCTGGAATTTCCGGCGCGGCGCATCACGCTCAACCTGGCACCCGCCGATCTGCCCAAGGATGGTGGACGCTTCGATCTGGCGATCGCATTGGGACTGCTCGCGGCCAGCGCACAAATTCCGGCGCTGGCGCTGCAAGCGGTGGAGTGTCTGGGGGAGTTGGCGCTGTCCGGGGCAATTCGGCCGGTTCAGGGTGTGTTGCCCGCGGCCCTGGCTGCGCGTGCGGCGGGCCACACACTGATAGTGCCAGCAGTCAACGCTGAAGAGGCCTGTCTGGCATCCGGCCTGCGCATCATCGCAGTTACTCACCTGCTTGAACTGGTGGCGCACCTCAACGGGCGCACGCCCATCCCGCCTTATCAGTCCAAAGGACTGATCCTGCAAACCCGGCCTTACCCCGACCTGAGCGAAGTCCAGGGACAAACGGCGGCCAAACGCGCGCTGCTGGTGGCCGCTGCCGGCGCGCACAATCTGCTGTTCAGCGGCCCGCCCGGGACTGGCAAAACCCTGCTCGCCAGCCGCTTGCCCGGCCTGCTGCCGCCATTGGATGAATACGAGGCGCTGGAAGTCGCGGCGATCCAGTCCGTTGCCAGCCACACCCCGCTGACCAGTTGGCCCCAGCGCCCGTTCCGTCAACCGCACCACTCTGCATCCGGGCCAGCACTGGTCGGCGGAGGCTGTAGGATTCTCAAATAGATGCGACGTTTTTGAAATTACTGCGACGAGCCCGCCGCTCCCCATTGATCAACAAACTTACCCTCGACAGCCTGCAGTCTCCCTTTACAGAGCGGCCGATCAGACAACAACTCTCTGAGGAATCAAGTCTGTGCCGGCTCGGCTAGAAAGACCGGAACAAAACCCCGGGCCAACCTGCTTACACTTTTTTGTAGGCTACACTTCTGTAGGTTACAATCTTCGGTAAGCAACCGTACGGTACGTTTTCACAAGACATACCTGCGCGGCCAACTCGGTAATTTGAAGCGAGCCGATGAGATCGGAGATGCGCTCAAAGGAGACCGTAGCCTCACTATGGACGGGATGTATGTCAGTTCATGGGATTTCGAACGTTTGAGGCTGGATGACGAAAAGCTGCGGATAGGTGTCGGTATCCAGGGCTAGGCAGATCGCCTCAAAGCCGACATTGCATCGGCAAATCTCAATCTCAGACAGATTCAGGACAAAAGCGCTGTAATCACATCGTGACCGCAAAGCAGATCGTGGTCTTGAGGCCGTACTTCAAACGTAGACGCCGTATTCGATCTGCATCAAAAAATCGTGCACGCGGTGGTACCCCGATTGATTTGATAACAGGCCACAGGGGGCTTGATAGTCCAGGCCTCTAGCTGGATGAGTGAACCATCGATCGGCATCAGAGCGGGTTCCTAACACTCGCTGAGCGATGGCCAAGATGGCGTCCCTTCTTATCACGTAGCAAAGATGCTCAACGCTCCAGCACTTGTCGGAAATCCAATCTCTTCGCTCGAAAACTTGAGATCCGCTAATTGAAACCACCTCTGTTGGTGGGTTCAGGATGTACATCGAACCCCTATGCTACTCCAGACTCGGCCAAACGGAAGCTTGGAACCATTGGCCCCTAACCTTGAGCATCCATCGGCTGCAAAGCACAGCAAGGTCAGAAAAACTGTTCTCCAAGCACCGGCATCACGCTGCGTCCGAGTACTCCCCCCCAATACCGCTAAGCAGCTAATGTCCGCAGGGCGACTGCATCCATGGATGTCAGCCACCGCAAGGGCTAAAAATCACGGTTATCCGTAAATCTAATTGTTCTCATGAATGCCGATATCTGGCCGGGCGAAGCATCGGGCGGACAGCTATCGACGAAATCGCTAAATTTTTTGACGACCTCGTAGTCAAAATCTTCCCACTCTCCAAACGCGTAAGAAAATCTTAGCAGATCACACATTAAAAACGTTTCTTTCGCCTTCTCATTGTTTCTAGGCCGATGAGTTACCCGCCCACCAACGAAAATAACTTCAAAATGCTCGGAGTAGACATCAAAATGAGGATGCACAATTTTGTAATCTTCAGAGCGATCCGGCAACGCCAATGCAGCTCTTAAAGGCCTATGAAGGACTTCCTGGTCAAGCTTCGCGATATTGCACTCCTTGCACACCATTGCAAGATTCAAAGGCTCGTAGAGAAATCTCGGATATACCGCCTTGGGTATAATGTGCTCCACATCCCAGGTGAGTCCGTGATTTTCCTTTTTTTCCATACGGCAGTAAGCACAACGATACCGTTGTTCACGAAGGTAATGCGTCCGTATGGATTTTCGAAGTGCCACAATCGGCCCCTCAGTCCGATTCCATTCACCGTGGCTCGACCCATCGTACCTTATGACATAGTCCAAGTCTGCGCCCGCAAATACTACAGGTTGCATGCATCACCTCAACATTTGCACTTGGTCGATAAGGTGACGTACTGGATCATTGCCGGCCAATGACCCCTTAAGCTGTCCAAGCATATCCAGTTGCTCTCGATCTTCGAAAGTCAGCTCCTCACGACGCGAAATTTTAGTGAGCAACATCAGAGTTACCCTGATTAGATACTCGTTGTTGATTCCCGGAGCATTGAATACCTGAGCCAGCTGATAGTCAGCCGAGCGATTTGAATACTCCTTAGAGCTGTACAACTTCCGATCTTCCATGCTCAACACAAACCCATTATCAACGGTGAGCCCAGCCACAATCTGAGGAGAATGAGTGGCTATGATAAAATGGCACCCCTGGTACTCGCGAAATGCGTATTGCAGCTGACCAATAATGTCGGTTTGCCATTTTGGATGAAGACTGATTTCAGGCTCGTCGATACATATTAGAGAGTTGTCTTCAATTGAACCTGCGATACCCAAAATCATGATCAGCATACACTGCTGACCAGAGCTGGCCTGCGAAAGCTTTAGTCTGGCACGGTCCTTACTCACGTTCAAATTCAAATCTGTCACTCGCACCAACCCGGCCCGAAGCATTTCTGCAATATCGGTCAGGCTAATGTGGTTTCTAGCCAGATTAACGTCACGCAGATGTATCTCATAACTCAGATTTTTTAACCGACTGATGTTATCCAGCAAATAAAAATATTTATCTACCAACATCTGCTTATCGTAATCAAACCCATGATAACTGTCGTTCCAAGCAATCTCCGTCTGGGAGGTTTCTTTTGCCTTGGCCCATTGATTTTTAATCGATGGATCCAGTGACAACCGGAAATCCAAAATTGGTTCAAAACCAAGATATTCGAATATCCCGGCAAGACTTCTAAACTTCCATGGATGTGTCTCCAAGCCACTTGTGATAGCTGTGAGACTACGAGTCAAAGACGAAACACTCCCCCGCTCCGACGGCGCAATATAGTGATATCGGTCCATGCGGCCAGATGTTTCTTTGGTGCTTGGCGCAGGAAATCTGTCGTGCCTGCCGGTCGAGACAGCGATTACTTTCGAAGGAACCGGAAACGACCAACTTCCAACGACTACTTCCTCGTTTTCCGACAAGTGGCCATATTGGTTGAAAGACGCCTTCGGGTTTTCATGTATATATCGACCACGCTCCGAAAATTGGTTATCAAATATGTAGTGACTAACAATTTTCCTAAGCAATCGACTCTTGCCTGTAGCGTTTTGCCCGACTATCAAACTGAAAACATTTTGCTGATGATGGAGATTGCTTTCATACGTTAACGGAATCCACGCATGGTCATGAGCCACTGCTTCAATAACGAATGCCATTGCCTGCCTCAAAATTAAGTTGTTGCCACCGCTAGGTTGGATTTAGCGTCATCCACTCATCTTCTCAAATCGATAGCTGACATTGGCATTCGCCCCCATCGATCGCTGCCCCCGATCATCCAGATTCAGCAGCAAGGCGGTGTCCACATCCCAGTCTCGAGTAACTACATGGGCATTGATCGCGCTGTGGGAGACTGAGTACACCACTTCCCAGCCACTGGTAGCTCTGCCAACAGGGCCACTCCCAGGAAAATCACAGGTCTTGTTGTTTCCAAAGATGGGGGTATCTGCCATTTGCGTTATCCATGTCTATGCGCAACTCGCGCCACTGCAGAAGAGGAGAGAGCATCCAAGTAACCACTATTTTGGCATCATCACCCTCAGCTAAACAGGTCTCCATTTCAAAAATAGTCGTCATTCCGCGAGCCACACATCGCAGCTCCGATCTCAGCCCCCCGTTCGGAAACGTCTACAGGTACAGCAGTTCGCAAAGCCGTTAGTCCGCTGAAGGCGCGGGTGTGAAGGCAGCGTTGTGCAAAAGATTTTTCTTTTTTGGTTCCTCGGTATCAAACCTGGTTTCAAGCAATCTGCCGGTGTCGCCACAGGGGCGCCGCCCATTGAAAGGAACGAAAAATGAGCAAGCATGACGACGATAACCACTCCAACCAGCTCAATCCGAACAACGACGCCTACTGGCAATCGCGTGGTGAGGATGAGCGTCCCGATGACTGGGATGAAGCCGCATATCGAGGAGAAGACTGATGGATCAGAAGCGCAAACGTCCGGTCGGTACTCACGAAGCCGACATGAGCAATCGCAACAAAGGGACACCTGGCACGAATATCAGCTGGGACAAGAATCAGGGAGAGCGCGGCAGGCAAATCGCAGATCAGCGGCAACATAAGCGATCGGTGTGAGGCAGGCGCTAGCACGCCTGCCGTCACGCTATAGGCTTGCAGAGTTTGCCTCGCGCGATGCGATACTCCAGCGCATAGCAACTGAAAACCTCATCGATAAGCTCATCCGGCAACCCCAATCTCTGCATGTCTCGTAGTATGGCAATCATCGCCCAAGCGAATTGAAAGCGCCGGCGATGCGCACCGCTTTCGGCCCACAGGCCTCCATCTTTCTGAAGTTGTGGCTCAATACTGGCAAGCAAGCTGTGGATGCTGCTATCTCTTGGCCGAACAGGCTTCTCGGCCTCCCACTTGCGTAAGGTACGTTCCTTTTCCTCAGCCTGCTCCGTCACGCTTGACCAGAGTTCGCCAAGAAACACGCTGGGCGCCACTTGGTAATCGCAACCCACGTGTATTGCCAGCTCTCGAACCTGAGTTCCAAGTGGTCGAGTCCATTCACAGGTTGCAGGGTCAAAACGAGGTATGAGAGTCAGCAGCAACACTTCGTCTTGGTGGCCCTCGGTGACGACTTTATTCCAATGCTGAAGACTTAAATCGACGACCACCCACGCCAAGAACCGTACAAAGCAGCTGTAAGCATCAGCAATGCGATTGTGCTTAAGCACAGAACAGTTCAATAGAGCGGCCTCATCCCCTGTCCACTGCTTGGATGTCATACGCTCCCAACTCCCAGGAGCACCCAACTCATGAATCAGTGGGCATTGGATAATCGCCTGTATGCGCTCACCCGCATCCGGAAGACGAACAAAGCTGGTCGCCAGCTCAAGGTCGCACTCTAGCCGGCCTTCCCACGTCGCGATGGCGCGGTGATCTATCAGCAGAGCTTGCTTAAGTAGTGAAGTCCATTCGCAATGAGGCTGCCATACGACATCAGCCACGATGAACCCGCCTGCCAGCATATCCCTTTCCATCTCGTCCAATGATCGCAAGCTAGATGGCCTGGTGGGAGCGCGTAACACCTTCCCCAAGAACCATTTTTTGAGGCTTTTGTAGCTGGGCCAGTGTGCGCCCAGCTGGGGATTCCCCTCGTAGACTCGCTCCAATGCGGTCGCACCGAAAATGACTTCGACCAGCAATGAGACTGGTGGGAAATATATGAATGCTGGGGGGAGCACCTGAGGTGATTTTGAGCCTTGACTATCAGCCATCCGCACATCCTTATAAGCATCGCTCGCGGATCGCAATCAACCCTCTAGCCTCGATTAGCGTATCTAAAATCACAGCGAACGTGGGGGTGGTATTGGACATGAATTTATCCTCAGATCAAGCTTTAGCATCGCACCTGTAGCCGCTGGTGGCGTGTGTGTGTGTAATTGCATGTACTCGACCACCCATTTGCATTCGACTTGACCAGTTGTTTGCATCGGACTTGACCAGCACACGGGTACACCTTGAGCAGCAGAAAATCGCCCCATAGCTACTCTTGGTGGAGGGCAGCAGACAACCCAAAGCGGACTGCCACGCCTGGCGTCCGGGGAAGTGCAGTGCAATGTTACGGGGGGCGTATCACAAATTAGATACGCTCCTGCGAGTAACTGCCACTGCCCTTGAACATTTCGAGAGTCAGGAAATCATCTAGCCTCTAACGCTATCAAGTATTTCGTGGAGCGCTATCCATGGAAACCGGATTTCCGGATGATGATTTTGGCACTGCTTGGCGTGTGGAAACGCCTTCTCCGCATCCATCAAGCTCTGTCCCACCAAACAACCGCGGCAGACCAGTTTGCCGTCCGAAATCTGAAACAAAGCACTCAACTGAAGCAGCCTCTGTTGGGTATCCATGACGTCAGTCCTATGGCTCCATTGAATCGCTTCAACATACCCTTCCCAAGCGGCGTGTAAACGCCCAATCGGATCACCTCATTTGACGGGACTCTCAGACTGGCGGCTGACGACGAAAGCTGCCGGTTGCGCATTCGTCGGCGTAGGATATCTCCTAAGCAATTCAGTCGAGAGTGGAGATGGCGCTCATGAGTGAGAGCTTGAGAAAGACTGTGTGTGCCAAGATCTAGGTGATGGCAGCAGGGACCTCACCATAGACCTGCCTCAGGACGTCATGGAACGCATGAAAGTGGTACAAGGCGATTTATTAAGTATCGAACTGGATAACGGCATGTGGTGCTTAGCGCACTCCGCGATGCGGATACGAATACCTAAGGCGGCTTCGCCCCCTGAGCAGTAAGCCTCCTGTCCGGTGCCTACCAGGCTCTTAGGATTTCAAACAAATGTTTGCTTGCTGGGGCGATGACGGGCGAAAAAACTGGGGGCACTCCTGCACGCAGCTAGCGCGCGGCCGGAGCAGCGCCCCCAAGGCGTTCACTATTGAGCACCGAGCTTACGGAAACCCCCTCACGATTCTTGAGGCTCACCTTGCAGATCCAGAGATCGCATCGCATTGCTGCTCACCAGCATCTGTTTTGAAGCAAGCTCATTGACCTCAATGTAGTGGCGCAGCTTGGTTGGGGTCATGGTTACCCCAGTCTCGTCGCGGATTACCCGGAAAATCGTGTCATAGCTGTAATCCCGTTTGAGCAAGGTTTGTACACGAGCCAAATTCAGCTCGCGGTAGAACGGAGAATGGATTGCCATGGATCACCTCCTAGTCGTGGTCCGGTACCGGTCGCGAAATTGCCCCGGTTGGGAAGACCTTACAAGTCGGGCACATTCTGTCACCACCCCAAAATGGGAATTCCGTTTTTCAGGGCGAAAAGAATATGCCTAGTCCGAACCATAAAACGTCCGAACTCTTCGTCATGGACGAGTTGGAGCGAGTCTTCTTGCTTGAGATCGCTCAACAGAACGCCAGACAAAAGGATTCAAAAGCATTTGCCGAACTCTGCTCGCTCCGTGAGGAACTGCAGCGTTTCTTCGAGGAAAGACCTGATTCAGATAGGGAGGTGCTGGAGAACGGGCCCGATATCGTTTTTGACGTCGTGGAAGGGGACGTTGATATCGAGAGTCAGGTCAAGCTGAGTGGTGTTGATCACATAGGATTTCACTGCGAATCCGTTAAGTGCGCTCTGGCGAATTATGGTAATAGGATATTCGACACCAGCAAGGCGCTCACGCTCTCACTTGGGTTCCGATTGGCAGACTTCTCACACGTAAATTCGATGGTAGAACTCGCCGCCTGGTGGTACTGGATCACCGATAGTGGCGTGCGCAAGGAGCTGAAGTTGGAAGGAAGCATAGGGACAATCAGTGAGCCTTTTCGAGACGTCGATCGTCCGAACACGGAGGTCATCAATACACTATCACCATGCCCAGTGAGGGTCCCCAAGAGGCTGTGTGGCGCGCCTCCGTTCTTCATTGTGGACTCCCAAGAAAACACAGTGCTGATAAATGCTTCGCCAGTTCAGAACTCGTTGGTAATCATCCTCGACCGCGATGTTCCAATGCCCTCTCCAAATGCCCTGCGTTACGCAATAGCAAGTCGTATGAACTCCATCAACTTGGATAAGGACTTGGCGGACCTGATGGAGGGGAAAGTGCCTTTGGAAAGACCTAGGGAAGAGGTGGACTTCAGCTGGCTTCTTCAACCGACCGAAGACCTGGTATACGCAACAGCGCCAAAGGCCATTGAGACTATGATTCGAGGTCTATGCTGCTTGGCCAACCGCGCTGTCAGCGACTCAATTCGCGTTGCGATTGAGAAGACTGTGAAGGACCTCGAAACCGTGGGACCAGAGGTCACGTACGAAAAAGTCGAGTACGCGTATGCAGTGGCTCGCAAGCGATGTGACGAATATCAACCGGGGGGCACTGCCCTGGCTGACAGAGTAGTACCAGGGAGTTGTCTGAGAAGGTTCGCACTTCGTCCGCTCGCGGTAAGACAGTAATGTCGTTGCCTACCTTCACCGTCGTCAGCTCGCTGCGCCCAGCAACTCCAGCAGTTGTTCATCTCGCCCACGAGCCCAAGATCATGAGCTTGCATAGAAAAGGTAATACATTGATTTCTCCGGATTACCGTCCACGTCTGACGAGACTCTGACAGTGTGAATAGGGTGAAATTGGGCAAGTCAGGAGGCATGTTGTTCAAATCCCTTTCACATGACGGGTCAAGCCGAATGCAAACGGTTGGTCAATTGGAGTGCAATTTAGCAGCCGGGGCCACCGACGCTTTCTCGGCAAAGGGCACATACTTTTCCCCAGTCGCCTTAACCAAGCCGTGCACATAGCTTGATAACGCATCAATCACGGAGGCCTTTGACGCAGCTGCTGACCGACCAAAAGACGTACAAATTGCACTATCTACATCAGGACGAGCACGCACCTTGGTCGAAATCTCTTCGAAGCGTCCTGAGTGAAGAATCAACCAGATCGCTTCCTCTAGGCAAATGCACCGAATCCAAATCGGCGCCAGTAGTGGTTCGCCTTCAATTTTCGAAAGCGCAACGAACGCACGCTTATCACCGCTAAGCATGCGCGCATCTTGATGCTGCACGAGAGCCGCAAAAAGCACAGCCTCTCCAGATTCAATGTCCGGGCGATTCAGAACCAGCAGTCGATTCAGGTATTCCAACTGGATCTCGACAACGTGAGCGTGCTCAACCAATTTTTTGGCTTCAGCAAACGCGGCGTCCGACCCCAGCTTCTTGATTGCAGCCTCCGGCGTGGCCAGCCGTAGCTGAAACTTCAATTGGGGCAGGATCGCGAAATCGTCCAAGGTGCACCCCAAAGCCAGGGTGAGCTCCGGCAGGAGCTGGTACTGGCATAGCTTCCTAGCGGCATCGCTGTCCAGCAACACAAGTCCGGTCATTCACCGAATCCCTGTACGGCCAACAGATATTCCTGGTTTTCGAGGCTGAGCAGGTCCAGGTCCACTTCGCTATGGAAATAGCGAGAGAGCAGATCGATGGCACTGATCTTTGAAGGACTGTAGCTCAATGCCTGATTAGCCCTAGCCCAGTCGTTATGCTCCTTGGCATACGAGAGGATCAAGTGATCCGGGTCGATTTTGAGATCACGCCCCAGCACTGATGCCGTTGCAGCGATTGACGCGGCCGACGCCAACTTGCCCATAGCACCGACCGGATTGCGGTGCCCATTGCGGATCAGTGATAACGCAAAAGCATCGGCTTCACGCTCCTCTGCATCCTTGCGCCCCCTACCCGTCTCAGCCAGCGTGTCTCTGACGTCGTCTATCTCTTCATCAACGATTACGCCATCGCGCCCCAAGTGCCCATGGGCGATATGACCCAGCTCATGGGCTAATACAAATAGTTGGCGGGCATGTTGCGAATGGTTGAAGCCCAACACCACGACGGGCCGACCCTCAATACTCAATGCCATGCCCGTCATGCGCTTGGTGGCACGCGGAAGTTCTTTGAGGAAAAGCACAGGAATGCCTCGCATCCAACAGAGCTGTAGCAACCCTTCAAATTCGAGATAGCTCTTGCCGCTTAGAGCCAAGGCTTCGGCATGCAGTACTTGGGGATCGCAGGAGATCGGTAGATAGGGCTTTGATGCACAGAACAGGGCAAGTCTTGCGATTGCCACACCCAACCCAGTGGCAATAGTGAGCTCGATCTCTTTGGTGTCACTGCGGCGCTTGAATCTTGCATTGCGCTGCTCGGCGTGGATCTGAAGATCCCCGTCAGGATCAAAACTGGCATCCACACCCAATCGCTGCTTAAGAATCAGCGCAAACTGAAGTGCTCCAGCACTGGTTTTGAAAAGGCTGTTGTCCCACCAATCGGGCAGCAGTTTTTCGATGAAGGAGCGCGGGTACCCGACAGCTTTGAGGCGATCGAATGCCGACTTCACCGTCACCGGAGTCGACGATTCATCCATGGCTCCTCCTGGCGGTCTCTGAAACAAGCTGCATCTTCACAAATTAGCGTCCCTATGAGCAAACAACAGCTTTGCCAGCCGCTTCGCATGCTTATCGGAACCGTCCCAAATTGCCCCCAGCGCTTCCATTAATACGACCGACTCTCGGGGGTCATTGGAGGCGGTATAAAACGACAGATTTGCATAATCACATAGAACCTTCAGGCTTTTCGTAACGCGACACCGTTTGCCATAGAGATTGCGATAAACCTGGGATTGGTTGATCCCGCACACCTTTGCGATGCTTACCGTTGTCATAAAGCCATGCTGGCTAAAGAACTGACGCAGCTCGGATTGAATTTGTGGAATAGACTTTATGCATTTCATCAGTGAAAATTAGCATAATTGCATAGATTCACAAGCGTACGTATCATGCGGGCATTGCCAACAGGTTCGTTTACACTTGGAAGCGGTCCGATAGGACAACGGCATCAGGACATGACAATGCGCGAAGCGGAGATAAAAAGGGCATTGGCCCAGCACCTGGATCGTGCGCATGGCAGCACATCGACCATGCTTCTTGAAGAGCTCAAATTGAGTAACGGCGAGATCAGGGCGGATGTCGTTGATGTGTCTGACCTGCATTGCTATGAAATCAAGAGCGAAGGCGATTCACTTAAGCGGCTCTTGGGTCAAGGCTCAAGATATGCGCGTGTCTTTGATCACGTGACGCTTGTGACAACAGAACGCCACCTGAAAAAAGCCTTGCCAATCCTGCCGGACTGGTGGGGCATTCTGCTCGTTCCGGAAAGTGAAGACGGTGCATTCACGCAGTTCCGAGTGGCGAAACCGAACAAACGCCAAGAGGTTGAAGTGCTCGTGACGCTCCTCAAGAGAGATGAGTGCCTGCACGTCCTAGAGACCATAGGCTTTGTGAAAGGATTGAAGAGCAGGAACCTGCATGACCTTCAAGTCCGGCTGGCCGAGCTGATGGGACTGGATGAGCTGAAAAAGGCCGTTCGGAAATGCCTCTACCGCCGCGGCGGCTCATTGCCAGAGGCGCCTCGAGACTTGTTTAGTATTGCTTCTTGACCACCATCGCGATGTGATGGATCAGCCCCTCCATTATGTGGTACCAGTAGGACCGTTTTTTGTGACTGGGGACATTGAAATCTGCTCGGTCAGCAATGATCCTGTCACCTAGGGAAAATTTCTTCCCTTCAAAATTGTCTGCATAGGTGGTAACCATGATGACAGACAGGTCGATCGAATCCTGGAGCGTTTTCCCATCCGCGCGCAGAATTAACCAGTCCGTGTCACGGGTGTAACGCAACGTCGCTTTCTTCCCAATTTTCTTCATCTTCTCTTCGGTCCAGGCTGGAGAGAGGATGCCGTAATCGGAGTAGCCCAAGAGCAAGTCAGGCCCTGCCTCTTTGATTGCGTTCCAAAGCCCCCAATCACGTCGCACGAACTCAGCCTTCGCCGGCACATTCGTCAGATCCGGTGGATAGGCTCCAGAGGCGAGGTGAATCGTCTCGTATCCAAAGCCCTTTATGTCACGAAGACCGGCTACGAATGCCTCGACGTCATGGGCTTGCCATTCAGATGGGCTGGTGCCCAGGTCTATTAATAAGCGACCCCTGACATTCTTCTGCCCGAAGACCTTCAACGCGTTTTGGGCCTGCTCCACGCTGTCTGAGTCCAATACCAAACTCTGGAGCCGAAAGCGGACCACAAAGGCACTCACCTGAGACAACCGAGCGATCACGGCATGAGGAAGCACAAGCATGTCTCGAGAGTCGATCACTGGGATGATTGGATACCCCTTCTCTGCGATCAAAGAAACGAACGCATCGAATTCCTTGTACCGGTTCTTGGTAAGTCGCCCGTTCGGATTCGCGTAATCCACCAGCGCCGCACCTTCCCACGAGTGATGAAGCTCCGCAAGAAACAACGCATGCTGCGTAACGTTTCGGACCTCGATACAAGGACAAAACCCATCAATGAGCTCTTCATCAATTTCATCAAGCGCGCGTCGCTCGGCAGGCTGCCATTTGATGATGGGAATGTAGGGGGGATAGCCTGAATGCTGGGACTGCATCACTCCTCCTTCAGAAGAATGGATCCAATGTGCCATCATCATACGACTCAAATGTCGGGCGCACCAAGCCTCATTTTCGTCGAGAAGTTACGACGTGTTATCGCCAGTCAACTACATGCCTCATCCATAACCTCACCGCAGAGCGACTTTGCTCGGGGTATATATGGGGTGGAAATGACCCGAAGCCACCGGCAGCTAGGAGCGGGATGCCGCCGTGCAAACTGGCTTTCGCCCCGTATCGAAAAGCAGCGTTAGTCAGACGAAAGCCCTGTTGAGCGGGGCTTTACAGCAACGCCGAACGCTGTGGAGTTCGCGCATGGAGCTGCATGACGCCTATGTATTCAATACCTGGTAGTCGTCGCGTTCGGGCGCTAATTGAACACCGGACCAACCTGATGACGTATAAGGCTCGTATCGATGCACCGCCATTGGTAGTTACGGCATGCAATGAACGAGCTGATCTGTTCACATGGGGGACGCTGTGTAACCTGCCTAATCATGCGTGCGGAAGCGGGCTCAGGTTTTCGTAGCTTGCTTTTGTGTCCTCCAGCAAAAACAAACGGAGGAACAGCCAGGGTGATCCCACCGGCGAGTTTGTATGTACCGAGCCAAGATGGATCAGCGGATATCAATCTAGTCCCGAGTGCAGCGCGGCAAACGAGCCAGTATCAACGACCAGCATCGTTGAAGTAATCGTCCCTTCCAACGAGACCAAACTCGGCGGGAGAGCTCTGTGACTCTGAGCTGAACATGTGCTGAGTTCGCCGCTCCTGTCTGAGGTAGGCCAAGGCCTGAAAAAAGCACCCCTCACAGAGGTGCACCTCATAGCGCTCTCCGTCATGAGCAGTACCGTACCCCCAATGCGCGAGCAACGTGCCAAACTGCCATTCCGCCTGGCTGACAGCAGTTGAGCTGTCGCATACATCGCACTTCACATCGAGAACGGTTTCGACTTCGGCTCTTCCGATAATTTTCATTGGTGACACCCTCAAGCACCCGCGGCCTTATAGACACCCGACGGCAAAGAGCCATTATTTTTGATTTCGATGTGTGAGCCACCCCGCGACCCGACTCCTAGCTTCACGGCCAAGCTCGGCGCAGCTGTGACTATACGTTTCTTACGATAGGGCTTTTTTAGATTATCTGTGCAAGTGTGCTATCAACAGGATTCTCAGCAGTCCGCCGTTGGTGACTGTCGCACTCAGGGAAACAGTCTGTGACTTCAGGCTGGGTTTATCCGCATAAGCAATGCCTATATTTTTGACCTTAGCACGGGGCAGCCTGGCCGAGCGGAGATGACGCTTCGTCGCAGCACCCTTTTTCGAGAGGCTGCTAACCTTGGCTGAGTCCGGATAACGCCCAAGGCCGGCCAGCAAGATTCAGCGATCATCTCAATAGACACGCACTGGGCAAAATGAGCATTCCAAGGAGGGGCCATGGTTTTAAATTTTGACAAACTCAATGCCGGCACGGCGTCGAAGCAGACTGATCCGCGCAAAATATTCACCACGTTGAAGCGAGACCCTCGGTTTCGACGCCCTCTGGATGAACAGTCTGACATCCTGGACGCTTGGTTCGCACGAAGATCTGCACGCGACCTGACCCTGAAGATGAACACCGGTGGGGGAAAGACCGTAGTCGGCCTTCTCTGCCTCCAGAGCTCTCTCAATGAAAACGTTAAGCCGGCGGTCTACATAACCCCCGACAGTTTTCTGGTGGCCCAGGTTCTCGCAGAAGCAGAGTCTCTGGGGATTGCAGCAACTGATGACGAGAAAGATCCGGACTTCATCGCCGGTCGAGCCATCCTGGTGGCGAACGTTCATAAGCTATTCAATGGCCGTTCGGTATTCGGTGTTGGCGAGCGCAAGATCCCTATTGGATGCATTGTGATCGACGATGCCCATGCATGCCTGGGCGTTGTGCACGACCAGTTCTGCATAAAGTCGAAGGTCGACAGCCCGGTGTATGACGGTCTACTAGAGCTGTTTGAGGAAGACTTGAAGACGCAATCTCCGTCGAGTCTGCTCGACGTGAAGGCGCAAGATGCGTCTGTCGTGATGACGGTCCCGTACTGGGCATGGCAGGACCATGAGGATGAAGTCCTCGCATTGTTGCATGCCCACCGCAGCAGCAAAGAGCTAGAGTGGAACTGGCCTTTGCTGAGCGACTCCATCCCGTTGTGCACATGTATCTTCGGCGGTGGTCGACTGGAAATTGCGCCGCGCTTCGTACCAATAGACCGAATCCCGGCATTCGACTCGGCCAAGCGACGTATCTACATGACGGCAACCCTTGCCGACGACACGATTTTGGTCAATCACTTCAAAGCCGACGCAACCGAAGTCGCACAGCCGATCAGACCCAAAGGCGGCGGTGACATCGGGGATCGAATGATCCTTGCGCCACAGGAGATCAATCCTGACTACACCGTTGAACAGATCAAGGAATTGGTCTCGGAAATCGCCGAAGACTTGAACGTGGTGGTCATTGTTCCCTCGAAACCGCGAGCTGAGTTCTGGAACGATGTGGCCGACCAGATTCTGGACAAAGACAGCATTCAAGCTGGTGTGGAGAAGCTGAAGGATGGCCATGTCGGTCTGACAGTGCTTATCAACAAGTACGACGGCATCGACCTTCCAGGAGAGGCATGCGAGCTGCTCGTGATTGACGGCCTGCCCGAGGTCTACGGTTTGGGCGAACGGCTCGAGATGCTGCTGCTCGACGGGACGAAGAGGCAATTGGTACGTCAGGTCCAACGCATCGAGCAAGGGATGGGCCGTGGTGTCAGATCAAGCGATGATCATTGCGTCGTTCTCCTGCTCGGCGGAAGGCTGACTCAACGGCTTCATGAGCCTGACGCCGAGGAAATGTTTTCCTCAGCGACGCGTGCGCAGATTGCCCTGGGTAAAGAGGTCGCTGCCCAGATTCGAGGAAAACCCATTGACGAACTGAAGCCCATTTTGGACTTGTGCCTTACACAAGATGACGAATGGGTCCGAGCAGGACGCAATGCGGTCGTGAATGCGGCCCCTACAATCGGAGGGCATCTTGACGACAATCAGGTCATGCTTCGGGCCGCCTTCGACGCAGTCAGAATCGATCGGTATGACGTTGCTACCGCGAAAGCCCAGAAGGCTGTCAACGGTACTGCAGAACCCAAATTCAAGGGTTACCTGATGCAGCAACTTGCCGAATACACCAACCTCACAAACCCTGCCGGAGCTCAAGAGATCCAGCTAGCAGCTCTGGGCCACAATTCGCGCCTGCTGAAGCCTATTGCTGGTGCAACCTACACGAAGCTCAGCGCACCGGTCATCGGTCAAGCTAAGGCGGCGATAGAGTTCATGAACCAGTTCCTGGAGGGCAATGACCTCGTGATCTGGGTGAATGGGCTGCTTGACGACCTGGAATGGGGTGAAGAAGGCTCCAAACGATTTGAAGCCGCAATGGCTGCGCTGGGAAGCTTCCTGGGCTTTGGTTCGCAGCGACCTGAAGACCAGATTGGCCGCGGTCCTGACAATCTCTGGGCGCTCGGCGGTCTCAACTACTTCGTTATCGAGTGTAAGAGCGGGGCTGTCTCAGCACCAAAAATCTCAAAAGGTGACACCAACCAACTCAACGGGTCGATCGTCTGGTTCAACGAGAAATACGACAAGACCTGCACCATGACGCCCATCGTGGTTCACCCCAGGACTGTGTTTGAGCACGCCGCGTCCCCTCATAAGGACATCAGAATTATCAACAGGACAGGCTTGAAAAATCTTCGGGACGCAGTTCGGGCTTACGCGGTGTCCTTGGCAACCACTGGGGGCTACACCGACGCCAAGATGGTGGAAAAGCAGCTTCTCCACCACAAGCTTTCCGTTGAAACAATTCTGGCGCTTTGTACCGTCAGCCAAAACTCAAAATCCTGACCGGCAACGTCACACGAGGCTGGCTTTAAAATAGGAGGCCAGCCATACCCGAAAATGACTCTACGACTATCTAGCTGCCACCAATGACCAATAATTTAGAGCTCAGATCTTTCGACGCAACAAACTACGCCGATGCATACGCCCAGGCAGAGGCCCTTCTTAAGGATGGTGGACGGGCGCCATTTATGGAGATCGGGTATTACTCAGATATCCCAAATGAGCCTCTGCATTTTTATTTTGATAGCCATTTGATGGCCACTGCGACTTTACTCTTCATGGGTGATGGAGCCGAGCTCCATAAACTTTACGTACACCCAAAGGCACGTGGCCTCGGGATTGGACGCGCGGCAGCCACAGCATCCATCGACTACCTGTTCGCCACCTATGACCTGGAAGATGTTGGGGTCAGCATCCTTGGCAACTCTGCGGAATTCTGGTTCAAGATCGTGGAGACATATGGGGATCGAGCTCTTTACACGTACCCACAATGCAATTTCGTGAAGCCCGGGGATACAGCCAGCAACCAACATCCTCTGACATTTGCAACGTGATCGATAACCTTCACCATAAATCTGGTAGCACTGCACTCCCCAGCCCGCCAGTCATGCAAGTTGCGCTAGCCGACCAGATACGGAGCTTTGGCTGCTGATCGGAAAACCAATCGCGGGAACCCGGACGGCCCATACTGTAGTCATTGTATTAAGGTACGGCCAACGCAGCGTGCATGACGAGCTTGGCCGGGGTGCGAAACGGTAGCGCTGCGCATCCACCCATTTAATTGCCTTGCAGGGCTCATGATGCAAGTTCTTACGGTGAGGCAAGCGCGGAAAACGCTGAAGCAAGTGCTGGAGGACGTCTGCCGGGATCATGAACCGACGATCATTGTGCGCCGACGAGCAAGTCCCGTCGTGATACTCCCTTTGAGCGATGACAACGGACTTCAAGAAACAGTCTATCTGCTTGGCTCGACTGCCAATACTCAGCGGCTGAAGAAATCGATCGCTCAACTCAAGCTGAGTCACCATCGCCACACGTGAATGTTAGTCGTCGTGTGCGGCGACGGCAGACGATCTGCAGTTTCGATCATGCACCCGCGCATCCCTCTCGTCTCGCATGCCTTGAATACAAAACCGTGCGGGTATGTGGGTACCGACAGCGCGTTTTGCAAGGCATACAAGCTGTAAAAAACTGATGAAAGCCGTCTAAACAGGGGCATACCGCCCGATTATAGTCGACAGGATATTTCTTGATAATCAGTGAACACGTCCGAAAGCTCCTTTACCAACGCCATTACATTGAGACCTGCAGGGGTCTGAAAACCTTAATGTCCGCCTAATGTTGGCGCTGATGCGGTTTTGCCCAGGCTGCCGGAATTCATTGACCTACGCAAACGCTCAGAGAATAAGGTGTCTAGGCGAGATTTGGATGCACCATACAGGTCAGTCAAAATCGGCAGCCTGGGGCAAAATCGCATCAGCGCCGACAGTGCAAGACAGCAAAAACAACTGGTGCTCGATGTTTGTAGCAGGGTTGCTAGAACCACCGGCACTAGCTTGGCTCTTTCACCAGCTCAGTACTCCCGGCCGGCTCCCAAATGACCCGCTGCCAGGATAATCCGCCTCAACCAGCCACTAATGTGGTGTTCACCATTTCAACCATCACGGCAGTAATCTTAAGAAATTGCTCAACACTGAACTGGTCGCGGAAGACCTTTCCGTGATCGGCGGAGGATGTGGGCGCCGGGGCTGCGGCCATTACCGCGATTGGAGCTTCAGAACCTCAATTCGAATGGTCCTTTGCTTTCCTTCAGAACATCTTTACTCCGTTGAAAAAGGTCGCCAAATTAGCGCTCAATGCGCATGAGCGGTAGGAGTTGTGAGCCTTTTGAAAGCGTTATGTACTGGATCAAAGGGCCACCTTAAATCGACCATAGAAGCGCTTACGGCAGTTATCAGAGAGGGCGGTCAGCGCAAATTCGCATGTCGGCAAATGCAACTATCGGCCAATAGCTGCCAACTAAAGCGATCAAATTTATGAAGTAAATTAATGGAAAGGCGGGAATCAAACTATTTAGCAAGACCCTAAAAGCTAGCCACGTTGTGGAGTCCTTAAGGGAGGTAAACAATTGAAGCCTGGAAAGATAGCACACTGATAAATAAGCATACCAAGCCAACTCTCAAGCCGATCCGCACTGAATAACTTCACAAGGAAGAAACCAAGCAGGCCGATTATGATTAGCTTAAAAAGTAATAGTGCGAACCTTCGGCGATAACCGGCCGGCATCTCATCGCGATTATCCGCTGAATCAATTAACAGTAACCAGCAAGCAAAATCAATAATAGCGCTAATGATACCTATCACTGTATCTCCCCACACTGCGACATAAGCTGCCTTCGCTCAGATGATACTTCTTACCTATGTTCATCGATCGAGAGGCACCGGTGATTAGCAACAAACTAGCCACATAAGGTTACTACGATTCCTCAATCCCCGCTCTGGTTCAGGCAACTGTCTGGTCTTGGTGCTCTCGACCTCGGCGGTTCGATGAGATGGGGTCGGCTCTACATCCATGATGACGCCATGCTCGACATCAATCAGATAGTTCGTCGAGTAAGCGAAAAACGCCGGGCCTCATGGCACTACGGTTCAACGAGAAAGTGGATCAGTCAGTGACAGCCGATTGGGCAGTGCTTCTCCAACGCCTCTTCATCCAGCGCTTCAAGGTACTCACGCACGGCGCGAGTACTCCATTCCGCATCCGTCACCGGCCAGGACGACCTTCCTTCCCGCCACTCCCCCCGAGCCTACTCACCACGCATTGTAGTGATCGATATAATATATTATAGTGACCACTACACTGACTTGCGTTACATATCTCTTACTAAAGCTCGGGCCAGCGTTTATACCGATTCAGCACCGCGCGTTGTCACGGCCAGGTCGATTCTGTCAAACGACTGCCATTGCATGGGTCACCGAACACGACGTGTAGAGGCCAATCCAACATGAAACAGCATGCTTCAGAGACGACTAGTCAAAGCGCGAGGGGCCCGTCCACCCGCACGCACCGGCGGGCCTTTAACCGCGAGACTGGCGTCGTTATCGCAAAAGATCTATTCCACGAACGAGGATACGACGCGGTCGGTATCGCTGAGCTAACGCGGGCTCTGGATATCAACCCGCCCAGTCTCTACGCTGCCTATGGCAGCAAGGTCGGCCTGTTTGAGCGGTGCCTCGCGGTTTATGTGCAGGAAGCCAATCTGCCAGCGAACAAAATCCTAACGCCTGATCGACCACTGCCTGATGCCGTTAACGACTTATTTATGAACGCAGCCATGCTTTACACCCGGTCAAAGACTAAGCGCGGCTGCATGGCAGCCGAAGGCATGCGCTCGGCGGATTCGCAGGCGCGAGCACTGGCCAACGCATATGGAGAGGCTGCTGCGTCGCTAATCGAACGCCATATCCGCCAGACCCAGCCACAGCGCGCCCGCGAGCTTTCCGACTACATCATGACGACCCTGCAAGGTCTCTCGGCGTCAGCGCGTGCGGGCCTGTCCAGACCTCGCGTTATGTCAGTGGCCAAACTCGCCGGGCAGGCCTTCAGGACCTTTGTTGCTACCACTCAAGCGACGGCGTACCACCATGACTATCGTTGACCACATCGAACTCGCAGTGCGCGACGCCGAGGCTTCGCGTCACTTTTACGAGATGGCCCTCGCACCCTTGGGCATTACCCGGGTTATCACAATTGAACCTGCGCGGACACGTACGGGTGGAACGCGCCACGGTTTCGGAAAGGATGGCTATCCCAGTCTATGGATTCATGACAAAGAAACGCCCGGCACCGGCACACATATCGCGTTCGCCGCAAAAACACGGGCCATCGTCGATGCGTTTTATCAAGTCGCGTTGAAGGCTGGGGGGGCCAACAATGGCGCGCCGGGCGTCCGCCATCAATACCACGCTCACTACTATGCCGCCTACGTACTGGATCCGGACGGAATCAATGTGGAGGTGGTTTGCCAGTTTGCCGATAGCTGTTAACAATCTTAGGCCCCCAACCATGCCTAGACACGCTATCCAGCCAGCACCTTTTGAGTCGTCCTTGGGGATTCTCGTAAGTTGTGATCAGTGATCCGGGGCGGATAATCGTGCCGATTGCCAGGCAGGTCGCCAAGGACGCCGGCCGCACGAAGAACGTAAAGGGCTGAAGGGCTAGAGAGCCTATTCCGGCGCACATTGAGGCAGGTGTTCATAGCTGTCGAGGCGGCTGCCGGTCCATCACGGAATAACCAGAACCAAGGGATCTATGTCTCAACCTCTGATCGGGTTCGGATGCCGATGTTTTTGTAAAGGTTCTAGTGGAGTCGATCGGCAACCAGAACATTCCGACCTCATAGTAAATCGGTGACCAGGTCCTTACGCAACCAAAGTATCTGGTCGAGGTAGAGGCTATGGCTGTTCTAGTAATCAAATAGATCCGCGAAGGCTTGCCATACCTACCTCGGCTGTTTGCAACCAAACGTAATCAAAACAACCAACAGAGGAAACAACTAATGTCCGGCAAGCTATCGGAAAAAATCGCAGTAATCACCGGTGGGTCGAGCGGAATAGGCCTTGCTATTGCCAAAGAGTTTGTTGCGGAAGGTGCATATGTGTTCATTACCGGACGCCGCGCTGCGGAACTCGAAAAGGCTGCTAATGAAATCGGTCGGAACGTAACTCCGGTTCAGGGTGATGTAGCCAGCTTAGAAGATCTAGAAAAGCTCTACGATGTCGTTGAACGCGAAAAGGGCCGAATCGACATTATCATCGCTAATGCGGCCGTTGGTGGGCTGGCACCACCTGGCGCAGCTGCGTCACCAGAACACTTCGACAAGGTGTTTAACGTCAATACCCGCGGTGTGTTCTTCACCGTACAGAAGGCAGTGAAACTTTTGAGCGACGGAGCCTCTATCGTTCTTATCGCTTCAAACGCCCATTATTTGGGTATTCCCGGCTTCGCGCCCTATTCGGCGTCAAAAGCGGCGGTCCGCTCCTTCGCGCGAACATGGGCGGCAGAATTCAAGGATCGAAGCATCCGCGTCAATACCTTGAGCCCCGGACCAATCGATACGCCGATTATGGGCACGTCCGGACTTTCCCCGGATGAAGTCGACAAGTTCATGCAGCAAATAGTGACCAGTGTGCCGCTTGGACGCATGGGCCGTCCTGAGGAGATGGCGAAGGCGGCGCTGTTTCTTGCCTCAAGCGACTCCAGCTTCGTTACCGGCATTGATCTTGTAGCCGATGGAGGCATGACCCAGCTTTGACTCCGCAGTTCGCAAGGGACCCGGTAGAGGAAAACCTATCCGGGTCCGTAACGCTGATCATTTTCGTGGGACGTATTCGTTGTGCGGCCAAAGGATTCGGCGAGAATGACCACTTTCAAATCGTGCGCCACCTGCACAAGCATTTGTTGAGAGCCAAGTCCGCTTGAATAAGTCAGGCTGGCCTACCTAGCGGAGATTGGAGGGCAGACTTAGAGAACAGTATGAATCAATATTAACGCGCGAGGTTCTTGATCTCAGGGAATCGTCCCAAGAATTGATCTGGCTGGAAATCGTTCGAGCCCGCTATGCAGGCGAATTGGGCTGCCAGCAAATATATCGACTGCTACCTAAATCTGTCATGGTTTAAGTCGATAAAGGTGCTGCAACACCGGATAGGACTGCAGAGTTATCACCGATCTGCAATAGGTTCGATGCTGCCATGCAGGCGATCCAGCCAGCCATTAGGAAGAAGAAGACGATGCGCGACACCAACATCGATACGCTAATACGAGGCTCAGAGCTCAAGGGAAGATCCAGCCAGACTCTTGCCTGGCAGATATCGCCGTAGAGCGCCGCATCTCGAACCGCATTTCCGAAATGAAAATCGTTGAATCGGCACTATATTGTCCTCTGGGGGGGGAACCTACTGTTGTAGAACGGGCGTACAAAGAGCAACGCTTTAACAGGATGGTAAAACCACCAGGGTCGTTACCACTCCGTGCAGCGCGCATTATGCCGGCAGTGAGAGCTCCAACTACTTATGATGTTGTTGTATGTTTGCTTTCGCCGGATTTCGTCGACCGATAACGCTCGAACCATGCGCTCAATTGAGTTGAGCTGATAACGACAAAATTGCAGTTATTGTAGACAATCCTTTTCTTCTCGTAAAAATAGATGGTTTCGATCACACTATGAGGGCCTATTTACTCGCTCTCCATAGCCTGCGCGACTCTTAAACTATCAGGTTGTTTGACTTAGCGACGTAGTACAGACGTCCAAGCCACACCTATGATTTCTATAGTCGGTTCATCCTATTACCACTCGGTGGCATCCCGACGAAGTTCGTCCAACGCTTGAGCAATCGTTACCCAATCTTGGGCACTAAATATCCCAGTGCCATTTAGTGCTTCACAATAGATTTCAATCTTGCAGAGCAGGCGCTGTGATCTGCTAGCTACAGCGGTCTGAATTAGCTCTTCAATGATTAACTTAATTTTTCTTATAACGTCTACGCTTTTTTCGGCCATATATGCCCTGCCTGCCCCTTAGTGTAAGTATTTTGAGAGCGCCATAGTTGATAAACAAATCGCCGTGATAACGCTTATAAGGGACGCTACGCGGATGTTTGATAAGTGTTGACTTTCCCACGACCCCCAGTAATGACTTAGACGATTCATTTACAATCCAACTACTATCTTCCCGTCCAGATGTGATCACAGTGCTGCCGTTTTACGAATGTTTGCGTAGGTCATCTTCTGATGCGGACGTAAATCACAGTGGATGGAAAGCCCAAACTGACCGAAACGCCCCATCGCTGGGCACGTCTCGGCGCAATTCTTAGAAGTGATAAGTCATGCGAGCAAACAGTGTTCGGCCCAGCGCCTCGGCATAACGTGGGTCATAACCAGTCTGGAAGTTATCGGTCTGGATACTGAACGGCGGATTGCGGTCGAACATGTTTTTCACACCAGCATCCAAGTCCAACGTCCGGTCAAAGGTGTACCCTGCCGACATGTCCCACAGCGCGTAAGAAGAGACGCGTCTGCGCGTACCTACCTCGTGTGCAACGTCGGCGTTGTTCGAGTACGCCGTATCGTTATAACCGGTGGTAAACCGGTTGGTCAGCGAAGCTCGCCAGTCATTCAGGTTCCAAGTCGCAACAATGTTGTGCTTCCAGCGTGCGGCCACTCCCAGACTACTTTGCAAATCACCCACCTTGTCGATGTACTGACCTCCAATGCTCTCTTGGTAGTCATAACGATCGGTGTAGGTACCTTGTAGATTCAAACCAAACTGCCCTACTGGAGTGTTTGGAAAACGGTAATCGAGCGTCACGTCCACACCGTTTGTCTTGACCTTGCCAAGGTTGGCCAGGCCGGTGACGATGTGATCGATAGAACCATCCGCTCCCCTGACGATGCGGTCGGAGTAGAGCTCTGGGTTGGCGAAGACTGAAGCTTCAGGAAATTCGGCAATCTGATCGGATATCTTGATCCACCAGAAGTCCAGGCCAAACGACAAGTCACGAGTGGGCTGGAACACGAAGCCGAACGTCACGTTCCGTGCCTGTTCCGGAGAGAGGTTTTGGTTTCCGCCTGTAGAGTTGAAGAATTGTATGTTGCAATCACGACCCGCGTTGCCGCCTGGTTGTGCTGTACCCCCTGTACACAGACGCGGGTCATTATATTTACCCTGACTGTAAGTGGTGTATGTCGGATTGCTCAACTCATACAGCGACGGTGCACGGAAGCCTTCGCTGTAGGCACCTCGAACAACCAACTCTTTGATTGGCTGATAACGGAAAGAGTATTTCGGATTGGTGGTGCTCCCGAAATCGCTGAACTTATCATGGCGGACAGCAGCGGTCAGTTCCAGGCTTTCCAACACCGGAACGGTTAGCTCAGTGTATTCAGCGCGGATGCTCCGGTCTCCAGAAACACTGGCAGAAGGATCTATACCTAGGGTACCGATATCGGCTGCGAAGTCCTCGATAGATTGGTGAAATTTCTCTTTGCGGTACTCACCACCTATCGCCAGACCCGCCTGGCCGCCACCGAACCAGTCACCGATTTCCCGGCTTATGCGCCCGTCTAATGCAGTCACGCGGCCAACGGCAGTGGAATAAATGCCGTGGTACTGGTTCTGATCGATGAAATCCTGACCAGCCGCGCTTTGCGGCCCGAATGGGTTGAGCAAACCGCTAAAAACGCCGGTGGCCAGTGCGGAGTCGCTGGCATAGCCTCCAGTCACACCATTGGTAACTTTACTCTGATTGTAGGAGGCTCCAACATCGTAGTCCCAGCCAAAACCAGTACCCGTGAAGTTCAACAGAAGACGCTGGGCTGTGTTTTGATCCTTGGATTGACGATCGCCAGCCGCGGTCTCACGCCAGTCAGTATCAACCGGCGCGTTCGGATCAAGAGCGAAATTCGTCGGAGCTGGAGTGATACCTGCACCGGGAAAATAAGGTGAGTTCGGATTGACCGTAAGCCCAGTCAAAGGTGCCGGCGCTACAGAGGTCGCGTTATTGTTCCGCGCCCAAAAGTATTCCAAGCTTACATTGTGATCTTCCGCAATCTTGCCGGTGGCTTTGCCGAAAAATGAAGTCTTCTCAGTTTGTGGGATCAGATCAATCGAGTTGCGGGTGTCATACACACAACTGGGCTGTCCGGCACCACTTGGATGTAGGTTCGGCGCATTACAATTAGGACCCAAGGGGTTAGTGCTAGGACCGCCTGCCTGGCTGTAATTTCCAGGATAGCCACGCGGGGAAGTATTGTTCAGACCGCGCCCTGGGAAATAACTCTGAGCGAACGTGCGGTCGTTTGCGTCCAAATTCTGTTGTTTCGCATAGTTGAAAACGCCCATCACATTGAACCGGTTTTCTTCGAGATCCCCCCAGCCCCAACTGCCGCTCATGTCTTTACTACTACCACCGCCGCTGGCGTCGGGCATCTCACCACCAAGTGAAAGGGTGCCATCGGTGAGAGACTTCTTCGTGATGAAGTTGATCACGCCACCGATTGCGTCCGTGCCATACAACGCCGACGCCCCGTCACGCAGAATTTCTACACGGTCAATGGCTGCGAAAGGAATGGTATTGAGGTCGACCGCCCCCCCTTGGGAGTGCGTCCCCGACATGGAGTTGTTAGCTAGGCGTCGGCCGTTTAGCAATACCAGTGTCTTGTTGGCGCCGATGCCACGCAAGTCAGCGAACGAGGCCCCACCAGTAGGCATCCCTACTGAACCAGACGCATTGTCGAGTGAATTACTAGCCGTAATTCGCGAGATAATTTCGGCCGTTGTGGTCACACCTTGTTTGCGCAACTCATCGGCATGCAGGACAGTAATCGGAACAGCGGTCTCAGCGTCTGCGCGGCGGATCGCCGAACCGGTCACTTCTACCCGCTTAAGTTGTGTGGTAGCTGGAGCTACCGCTGCCGCTTCAATTGGCGAGGCCGCAACATTGCTAGGATCTGTGTCAGCACCTTCGGCGGCGTGAGTAGGGCTGATCCCCAAAGCAAAAGCGCAGACTAGGGCGCTCGGGTGCCGGAGAATCAGTGGAAGCAACTTGGGATTAAGGAAAGGAAAGCTCATCGACATGGTAAGTTCCGATATTCCAAACGTTATTGAAAAGGCTTTGTGAGCCTTAATTGCGCCGACGCGTTTGTAACGGTCGGAAACCACTCGTTTATGCAAACGCATTCCCTCCATGTCGAATAGGGCCATGGAAGGCATGAGCGAAAGTACGGAGTTAATAAAAACACAACCAAGATTCTGGATATTACGTTGCTAGCATTTTCCAATGACTCCATTGCGAGTTGATACCGTTAGATTTCCTTATACCTATCTCGCCACATAATTAAGGGCATACGAAGCCATCAACACCTTAAGGATGTTTGAGACAGGAGTGATCGCACATTCGCAAGCGCAATGCACTTCGAGCGGACACGTAGATGTCAGCCATTTTTTCAATAGAGGACTTATGTTTTAAGAGTTGACATCGCTATCCATGCTCCAAATGTATGAGGGCATACAACCTTGTTACTGGCCTGATACATAGCAACCATTATGCCAGCCACCGTTTCCTGACACGAACCTGTCGATCAGAACAGACAAATGTCGCATTGCTGTAATTTTCAGTGGACCCTAGGCGTGTCTGCAATGGCATTCTAAATTTATTGACTTAATAATAGAAAATCGAGGGCGAGATAGGGCGTGACACCCTATTGGAAGGGCATTTGAGGGTCATCATCGTTCGGCGATTCAACGACATGCACCACACTTGTCTTCGCCGTCATAATTTGGTGCAATATTGAACTATAAATGCATAGATAATATCTTCCGCGCGGCAACCAAAGCGTTCTCTAGATTAATAAAAGTCCCAGCGCGAGCAAACGCAGGGTGGAGACAAGCGATATCCTGCTCCCCGCGGGATCAGATATCCCTTTGTACGGCCAGGTAGATTATTCTGTGCCACCAAGATTAATCTGTCTTGAAACTGCGCTGACACCCAGTCTTCCGACACGACGACAAAAATAGTCTCATCCTACGTTTTGCATGTAGGCTCCTTGGGGGACACGGCAGCGCTCGCAGGTGCGATGATTTCTACCTTGATCATGTCTGGGTCCTCGCAATAGAGAGCGTAATGATGAGTATCGCCCGCGAATGGATGTATGTTTTCATAAAGAATACGGAAACCCTGAGCTCGTACCCACGCAGCAATTTGATCGACCTGCTCACGGGAATCCGCCAGAAATGCCACGTGGCTTAATCCAACGCCGCGCCGATTAAATGCATCTTTAGTGTTTTTAGCTTGTAGAAAAAGAAAGTATGTTCCGTTGAGACGAAAACCACGACCGGCGTGCCAGTTCTGGTGTTCCCTGTAACCAAGCATTAGGAGTAAAGGTTCCCAAAACCGCAGCGACGCTTTCAAAGATGACACGTTAATCTCAACGTGATGGAGCATTCCTGCTGAAGGCATTTAGTGCTCCTTGGCACAAAACCAGAAATGATGTAAAAGCTGATAAGCTTATTAAGGAGATCGGCTACAACGCATGATTTCCTAAGAATGAACATTTAAACCGGTGAATAATGGATAGCGGATCTCGTCGAATCCCAGAGCTGTCAAAAAATAAACATCATGTGATGCCCATTCCATTTACAAGCATATTAGAAGTCAGAAGCACCTTCGAAGTTTGACCCCATAGTCTTTCTTCTCTTCACGTCATACCCATCTACCGATCCGGCTAGCCATGAATGTGGTAAACCTTCAAGGTTTCAAGTACTCAACTGCTTTACTGTGGATTCAAAGCCGCAGAAATGGCGCGGCCTGATTCCCGCGCATCAAGCAGTTGCTTTACCTGCGGGAATCGTTTTTTTACCAATGGAAAACTGAGAGGCTCATACCTTTTGAGGGTCCTCCCATTGGAATCAGTGATTGCGATGACAAAACTAGCATTGTTAATCTCTTGCTCTTGATACCAAGCTAAAAGCTCCGCGATATCTTCCGACGCAGCTGCTGTTGAATATAAGCTCACAAAAGGAGACATGGCCAAAGCATCATAAACAGCCTCTGCATCTTCGATTGGGATCTTGCTGCCTCCTCGAAAATTCGTCGTACTAATTATGGAACCGGCATACGGCATCTTCAGATCATGGTTAGTCATCCATTCATCGATAATCAATGGATGGTCAGCATTAGTCTTGATACCTACAACGTTATCCACAATGTGGGTCGACTCGTGCAGGAATGCGAACGGCAGTGCATCCAGACCGTCTGCCGTAACGGTGACTATTGGCCCACTGGCAGCCGTCGTGAATAGTCTTCGTTCTTTGGTTGTTAGGAATTCGGTCAAAGATTCATTGATTATGCTGGAGCGGAAAGTTATGGAGTACTTTCCTTTCCTTCGAGAAGGGGCTGTCAGCGCAGTTCCCTCGCCGGCTATACCATCAATAAAACTTATACTAACCAACCGTTCAGCCAAGACTGATCGGTGCAGGGGTGGAAGTACAGCAAGCGCCTGGGAAATTTTTATCCTGTCCGAATCCGTCAGCTTGTGTTGGCGCACCTCTCTCATCCCAGCACTCTCAAACTCTTTGATGACTTCAGGCGACGCGGGGACGATACGATCCAACAACGTTTCTGTTGTGCTATTTATCGTGGGCGGCGATTCTGCTGCAAAAATAGCGCTATTGAAAGCCAGGCACAGGCCCAAGCTGATTGATGATCGTGACAACATAATCTTTAACATACCGCATCCTGACCTTGTCTTTTCCGCCATTAATCGGTCGAAAGCGCCGAAGGAAACGCCACAGCTGGTTAACAAAATTTTTTGGGCGCAAAGAAATCAGCTATTTTCTTCCCTCGAAAAAGCGCTTCCAATCTCCAGAGCTCCGGTGGCAGCAACCAGTTCGATACTGTCAATGAAACTTGAGCAATTGACATGCAACCACCGCCACCGCTTGCCCAATTTCCATTGCGTGACCTATTCCGCATAGCGTGCTTTTTTTCATTAGGGAAACGTGCAATCGACTGAGCATTGTCCCCCCCGCATTTTGTACATAAGTTTTTACCAGTCCGAGGCTAAGTAAAGGGTCTGCACTGCTTAGCTAGTAATATCAACGGTCTGGGTGCTTAAACGGTCCCTATCGTTGCTTTTTAGCACGATACACGCCTGATACTGGCCCAGGATTTACGGATGCGGTAGACCCGGAAATGAGGGTGCTGCAACCTCGTCGTACCAACTGCGACCGTCCTTGAACGCGACAATGCACACCTTCAACATCAGTGTTTTTAATCAAATCAAATCCTTTGTTGGTATTTGACCTCCGCGTTGAGATATGACCGATGCCAGCATTGGCAACATCTACATGATAGTGAACCCCTTCGAGCCGCGCGTAGACAGCTGCCAGGCCTGGAAGGTTAGGCACACCCGTTTTACTCGATTGAGTGTTGGCCTGGATCACTAACACTGCACCGGCCATTCGATCAAGGTTGCGTCTTATGATCACCACGTAGCTTCCAGACTGGAGAGCTCCTCTGCGCTAGCTTGCTTCAGATCTGGGGCACCACCAGTGACAAGAAGCTTTTCTTTGAAGGACATGATCCACCTGGAGCTATGCGAAGGAGACGTGTTCTATATAGCAAATACTATATCGATATAGCAAACACTATAAGCGTCAGGTGGGGCCAGCAAAGGATTTGCTGATCGTTACGCGGACTGCGCGCCCACTGGACTGCGCGCTACGTCAAGTCTCAGTCGAAGGGGCTTATGAAAAACCGGGCGGTCTGCTGGAGGTAATCACGTTTCCTCATGATCCGCAAATGCCTGGCATTTGGCAGGAACAAGCAATGGCTAGGGAAAAAGTGAAGCAGTCCTGTAAGCGCAGCGCACCAAGCAACGAAAGTAGCTCCGGCTCCTAAAGTCTGCGCATATGGCGACTAAAGCCCGGCCACCAACACATACCTAAAACTCATGGCTCAGCTAAAAAATGGAATTTGTGCTTTGAACTTTTCCCCCAGAAGATGATTGCCAGATTAAAAAAAAAAAATAAAAGGATCACCTCAATGAGCGTCGATTTTACCTCTAAGTACCTGATGACCATCGATGGGCAGCTCACAGACAGCAGTCATCATTTCGACGTCATCAATCCAGCGACCGAAGCTTTAGTTGCACGAGCCCCTAGCTCAAGCAGGGACCAGCTCAATGTGGCAGTAGCTGCTGCGCGTCGCGCCTTCCCTAAGTGGGCACAAACTAAACTGACTGAGCGTCAAGCATTGGTCCGTGCCATCGGGGAAGCCCTTCTGGAAAGCCAAGAACCGTTTTCCCAATTGTTAACCCGCGAGCAGGGTAAAACACTCGAATACGCACGATGGGAAATTGCAGGCTCAGCCGCTTGGTTCACAGAGTTCGCAAAGATCGAGCCGATTGAGACGATCGTTGAAGATTCCCCCGAACACCTAGTCAAAATCCGCCACGTTCCGATCGGCGTGGCTGGCGCCATTGTGCCCTGGAACTTTCCTGTCCTAATGGCAGTGTGGAAACTCGCGCCGGCGTTGATCGCCGGAAACACTGTCGTACTGAAACCATCACCATTTACACCACTGACCGGGCTCAAGCTAGGCGAATTGATTTCTCAGATTCTTCCGCCGGGGGTAGTGAACGTGGTTACCGGTGGTGACGAACTTGGTCCTTGGATAAGCAGCCATCCAGATATTGATAAAGTGGCCTTCACAGGCTCAACTGAAACCGGCCGACGGGTCATGGAGAGCGGATCACGCAATATCAAAAGACTCACGTTGGAGCTGGGAGGAAACGATGCTGCTATCGTTTTACCTGACGTCGATATCGATGACGCTGCCCAAAAATTATTTTGGGGTGCATTCAGCAACAGCGGGCAATTCTGCGTTGCTATCAAGCGTCTTTTCATTCACGAGTCCATCTACGACGAGTTGAGCAAAGCGATCGTCGACTATGCCCGTACAGTCAAGGTGGGCGATGGTGCGGCCGAAGGATCGCAACTCGGCCCAATCCAAAATGCCGCTCAATTTGGACGTTTAAAAAGCCTCCTTGCCGATATTCACACCAATGGCCAAAAAGTGCTGCTGGGCGGAGAAGTTTCAGACGGGCAAGGGTATTTTTTCCCGCTCACAATCGTCGATAACCCCCCAGATGATTCACGTATCGTCTCGGAGGAGCAATTTGGCCCCATTTTGCCGCTGCTCAAGTATCGAACCATTGATGAGGCAGTTGAACGCGCTAATGCAAGCACTCATGGATTAGGCGGATCGGTCTGGGGCAAGGATCTGCGTCAAGCAGAAGCTGTTGCCAATAGGTTGCAAGCCGGGATCGTCTGGATTAATGAGATCCACGTCGTCACCCCTTACACTCCATTTGGCGGTCACAAGCAGTCTGGCCTTGGTGTTGAAAATGGCAGTGACGGATTGCACGAGTATACCAACGCTCAAACCCTTTCAATTCGTAGATAAATCGGCCGCGTCGAAAATTGATGCACTTCAGCCAAAGAAATAATAAGAAGGTGTTGATATGGACCTTGCATACAAGAAGCGTTTTGGGTTGTTCCATGATCCAAAGGTTGCAATCGAGATTGATTCGTTGGATGAACACAAAGATGTTCAACGCATCGTATACCTCATGGCCAAATATGAGTTCTCTTGGGACATCGTGAGGTCTCTGGATCTAGCGCTGTTTTATAGTTACGGGAGTGATTCCGTATCCAAATTACTGGCCCGCACTGGCGAATTCGAGAAGCATGGACAGAAACGTTACGACGACACTGCTATCTTGATCGGCCATTTCATCGAGTCGGGTTGGGACGGAGAGTACGGGCGCAGAGCAATTGAGCGCATGACTAAGACACATGGACACTATACGATCCCTAACGACGACTTCATTTTCGTACTTTGGACGTTCATCGAGTTCCCCATTCGCTGGGCCGAGGACTACGGACGGCGCCCTATGACTCAGCATGAACAGAATGCCTGGTTCAATTTTTGGGTTGAGATAGGCAGACGTATGGGTATGGTGAATGTGCCACAATCTAAAGGCGAGTTTGACGAGTGGATTGAAAGGTATGAATCGGTCCATATGATCTACGCACATACAACTCAACGCATTGCGGACTCTACAGTGGAAGTGATTGAAAGCTGGCTTCCGAAATTGCTCCGACCAAGCGTTAAACCCACTGTAGCTTGCTTAATGTCCGATAAATTTCTCAAGTCCGTTGGGTACGATAAAGCATCACCCTTTAGACGTGCCATGGTCAAAGGGGTGCTCAAATTGTCCGGAAAAATCAACAGTGTCATAGTCTTCGGAAGATATCCAAGTCTAATGGCAGAACGAAAAGATAAAACCTACGCCCGCGGCTATAAGATTGAAGAAGTGCAGCCAGTGCATTTGAGTAAGCATCAACAAAAAATGACGCAAGCGGCTAATCTGGCACGTGCGACTGGCTCTAACGAAAAGCAGGCATGATCTATCATGGGCGCAAGATTTCTATGAATTTTTGACGCCCGTGATGAGTATACCTTTCCCGAAGTTAGCATATGACATGAATCCGCCCGCAATATTAACCGAGCAAAGGTTATAAAATAATCATTATCAACCGCAATGCGAACAACGCCAAGAGGATCACAGCAATATAACGCCAGTCTGTTGATCCATCGTGCGATATCCAATAATAGCGACCCATACCTATAACACTGCGAACACAGCAAGTGTTCGAGTCAAACAACAATAATAAAAGCGTGGACTAACCATGAGCACTCTATCGGCACCAACCGAGAAATTTTTTCGGGCATCTACTCCAGCTCGCTGGTTCGCTTACTCCGTAATATTCACGCTACCGCTCGCGGGCACCGCCAACGCAAACGACGGAGTCCTGTTGTTTGGTTATGGCGCCAAGGCAATGGGGATGGGAGGGGCTTCCGTCGCGCTCCCTCAGGACTCAGTAGCGTCGGCCAACAACCCGGCAGGCATGGCAAAGGTTGGTAACCGCGTCGATATGGATGTCACCTATGTTCGCGAATCAATAGAAACGAACGTAGGTGACAACCGCTATAGCGACATGGTCAATATTTTCGTACCCACGGGCGGTTACAACCACGTTATTGATGAAGACTTTACTTGGGGTGTCTCAATGTTTGGGCAAGGGGTTATGCTCAATTACAAGGAACCTGTGTTTGGCACCAAGTCCATGATGTCTAATCTTCAGCAGACAGTGATTGCGCCTACGCTCACCTGGCAGATAGCCTCTGGGCATTTTTTGGGTGTATCTCCGCGATTTGCATATCAAAAGTTTGAGTTCGCGGGAATGGAGCACTTGGGATATGCATCACCAGGCGCGGATAAGGCATACGGAGCAGGTTTCGCTGTGGGATACCTTGGCGAGTTGAACGACCGCTTGAACATTGGCTTGGCTTACGCGAGCCCCATTTGGTTCCAGAAACTTGACCGCTATCGCGACCTAATACCGGACGGCCGTCTCAACATGCCACAAATCATGAGCGCAGGGATGGCATTCCATCTCACTCCATCTATCACCCTTGCCGCAGATTACCAGTGGATCGACTGGGCTCGCGAAGGAACATATGGCAATCGCATGACCGAGGGCGGCCGCCCCGGAGAAAGTGACAGTCCTGGCTTCGGTTGGCGTAATCAGCGGATCGCCCGATTTGGAGCTTCATGGGAGGTGGACCACAACTGGACTGTTCGTGCCGGTGCTTCTTTGGCCACCGAACTTGTACCTGCGAGTGAAGCAACTTTTGCGGCCCTAGCACCGCTTATCCAACGTGATCACTACACAGTTGGCGCCACATACAGCTTTGACAACGGATTTGAACTGACTGGCAGTTACATTGTGGCACCTGGTGCGACGTTAAATGGCAAGGGCCCTAGCGCTGGCGTGAAGGTCAGAGCCGAGTCGGACTGCGTCGTCAATGTTGGTATTGGTTACAAATTCTAAAACTGCTGAGCCCGCTAAAGTGGGCGAACGGAGACAAGTATGCAGCTTGCAACCAGTCCTATGCCGCGTCCACCCAGAAACCCTCAGGTAGTAACTTCAGCAACCCCAACAAGGGAGATGTCTTCGCATTGGTTTTGTCGAAACCTATCAGTGACATCGACAAAGGGCTCAGACTCTGGATGTTGTCCGGATACGACAACTCTCTTGCGAAGAAACTGGATCTGCCGGCAGCGGAATCAGCTCAGTGAACTTACGGAGAATCTTTGTCGCGACCTGGCTCTTGCGTGGTGAAATTGAATACGAACGCCGCGATCAATCAGCGCCGTTAATAAAGAACCCAAGTGGGAAATTGCGCGCCTGACCACCCGCTTGCATTCGACTTGACCAGTCGTTTGCATCGGACGTGACCAGGCATTTGCATTTGTCCTGACCATCTGTTGCATCTGATTTGACTAGCACGCTTCGTGAGTATGATCGACAGAGGGATGCGCATTCCTGCTTGAGTTACCGAACGTCCAAATTGAACAGGAGGTATGGCTACAAACGTTGAGACCCTTGATTTAGCTCCCATCTTGACTTGCTGCCAGACTAGTTCGGGCGTCCGACACCGCGTGCGACCGCAGTAGGAAGAAAGAAAGCATGAATCCAAGCAGGCCTACGCCCCCGAAAGACAACCATATCTCAACAGGACTTCGATCTAACACCAGCCAGCTTCCGAAGAAATACCCCGCACTGCCTCCCAATGCTCCCGCCGCGTTCAATATGCCGAAGCAAGCGCCCTGACTTCCTTCCGGGGCCAGCGACGCAGTCATTGTTTCAAACGCAGGAAGCAGGATCGTCTCGATTATCGTATAGACGACCATAAACATCAGAAACCAAATAATTCCTGGCAGCATCGAAACACTTGAGAATGCAACAGTGGCGGCCAGGTAGGCACCCATCACAAGCGATACCGGTCTTGATTCCACCAATTGTCGCTTGAGAGCAGTCAGGAAGATTAGCCCGACTACCCCGTTAACCACATACAACGCAGACGCCGCATGCGGCCCCGCCATCTTTTCGGCGTAAACGGGAAAAGCGACATACAGCTGTGGAAATAGGAAAAACCACGGTAGAGCCGCCAGCATCAGTCGCCATAAGCCTCGCTGATTGCTTGCAGCCTTAAGTGCCTTTAAAACGGGTTGGGGTTCAAACACAATAGTCGACGCAGGCTTAGTCAACGCTGAAACGCACGCCAGTCCTATGAACAACGCCGCACTTATCGCAAAAACCCAGCAAATATCCAGCATCCCCGCAAGCCCACCAATGATAGGCCCCACTGCCGCACCAATATTCAGCATCTGGTTATTGGCCGCAAAAACTCGAGAGAGCAGCTCCTTGGGCTCCTTGCCAAACACTGCATATACCCCACCTTCGTAGCACGCGACGCCGGTTCCTGCCAGCATCGCGGAGCCCACCCAGCCGACTTCGGAGTCGAAGATGCAAAAGCCCAGGAAACCTATGCCGCGCAGACTGAGCCCCACTGTAACGAGCCCATGCGAACCTAAACGATCAGCTATGACCCCAGTCAGTAGCGGAAGAAACTGCGCGCATATCAAGTTCGCCGACATTACCGCAGCCAGAGCAGCGGCACCGAACTGGAGCTGTGCAGACATATAAATGGCCAGCAGTGGAATGGTCATAAAATGTGAGGTATTCATCATCCCCTGCATTCCCAACAACCTGCGAATGGCGACGGGCAACGCTTGTGATGATGCAATCGCGGGATTGAGCATGTTGCGGCTCCGTAACCATCAATGGTAGTTTGATGGTTACTCAGATCTTCAGCGATTGCAATTAGGGATACGCCGTGCCGACCCATAATCAAGCAGCTCCTGGTGACCTCGAAGAGGTCAGACGCTTCATCAATACCTGGTCCATACCCAACCAAACCCGCATCGAAACAGACCTATTGCCGCCATTGATTTCCGATCCAATGGCGTGGGAACGCGAAGTATCAATGTGCCCCCTCCAATCCGGAGATACCCTGGAGACACTTCTGGCACTACGCACGGACCTTCGCAGGACCTGTGCTGGCCATAGCGCAGATCACGATGCACTAAATCCATGGTTTGAGCGGACACCAATGATTGCTCATGTGGATTCCACTGATGTCGGCACGACTACCCAGCTGAAATCGGTGCAAACCACCTATGCGGGGCATATCCTCGCGATTGTCGCGAACGCCATTGCCTGCTCTCATTGGTCGCGACTCAAAACTTGTGACGATTGCAAGTGGGCATTTTACGATCACACCCGCAGCGCCAATAAGCGTTGGTGCGGCATGTCTAAAGGTGGCCCACAGGGGCGCGCCTGCGGAACAATTGCCAAGGTCCGTGCTTTCCGGGAGCGTGGGGTAGGCAAAGTTCGCTGACAGAGTGTTAGAGCCAGAGACCGTTTCTAGCCGTTCTTAGTCGGTCGTCGCTGTGGCATGCGCTGGCAAATCGAATGCAACCGGGTTGGTCGACAGGGTCCGAATTGAGTGGTCAGTGACAATGCAAATAGGTGGTCAAGTCGAATGCAACTGAGTGGTCAAATCAGTGCAATTACGCACCCAAGCCGCCAGAGACTTGCGGCTTGGGTCTTAACCTACCTCATACCCATTCGGTTGATGACGCTAAGGCTAATCGGTCTCTCCTTCGCCTAGCCTGCAAAGGCGCCGCTGCTACAGATGATTCGGTAGACAGTCATGGCTGCAAACGCTTTTTTTGTTGTTGCTGGGCTGTGCTTGCGTTTTTTTACCACGGAGGGTTGGCGAGGCTGTAGCCAGTAATAATCATGAGGGTGTGAGCTTTAAATACTCAAGTACACGATTGCTAATCCATCTCGAAGACTCAGTAGCCAAATCAGCAAGAATTTCAACGCCACGTCAAAGATTCAAAGCTCGCTGATTATGTTCGGAGTAGAAAGCTTAACAGGCCTGTAATATTTATGAAGGGAAGCCAAGCAACGCGGCGACTGAGCTTACATCCTGGGTTTATTCAAGGGAGGAGGGAGCTGGGTCACCGAGCCATTTTTTCATTACGGTGCTGTACGTCCCGTCCAGTCGGATGTTTTGAAGCGCCAGCCTGTATTGGGCTACAACTGCGTCAGGTGTACCTAGGCTGAAAGCCATGTAGAGCCCTTCGCTACTCGACAATTCAGGAAGCGCCAGCGAGCGAATGATAGTGTTGGGATCATCGCCATGCTGTCGTATCAGGCTCATAGCGTTCAGCTCGTTTGAAATCCACAGATCAGCGCGGTCGGCTTTGAGCTTCCGGTAGTTCTGCTCATACATCCTGCTCGATCGCAGCTGAGTACCAATCTTGAACCCGTGCCCCAGCAGATACTGCTCTCCGACGTCCTTATTAACAGTCGCAATACTGTATCGCTTGGCTTCTTCCAAGGAGTTGAGCACGATCGGCCGCGCCGAGAGACTGAACAAGAACCAGGATGTAGGGGCGATAGCGCCTATCCATTTGAACAAATGCTCCCTCTGCGGTGTACGCGCAATTGAGTAAATCAAGACATTGTCGGCATGTAGCGCAAGGTCGTAAGCACGTGCCCAAGGCAAAATTTCGATCCTCGGAGACGAGCCAACTCGGGCCAATACGTCCTGTACAACTTCTGTGCTCAAGCCGGTGATCCGTCCGTTTTCCATCATGTTGTAAGGAGCTAGGTTCTCCGTTACCACACGAATAGCTTGGGGAGCCAACTCTTGGGCACTTATAGTTGACGCCGCCAGTGCGACCGCGATTAGCGGGAAATCTAGAAGCTTAGGGAGGGGCATAAAAGGATTCTCACTTCATCATCCCAATCTAGCAAGCATGAAGCCGAACACAGCAATAGCTCGCGCACCTTCGATTATCTTTATGGCTAAGACGATTATCTGCATGAAAATCCTGATCCAGCTGAATCGCACGCTATCAGTGTCCGTCACCGTCATCCGGGATTAAACTGGTCGCGTTGGATGCTCCGCTGCGGTCACGGCTTGTACACTTGCTCGCGGGCCAATGCGCGTCATCAGTAACTTAAGTTGAAGCCAGTTCTTGGGATCAACGTTCAAGAACGGGAGCCATTTCAATACCGGAATTAGGTAGGCATCTGCGAGGCCAAGGGTGCCAAGCAGGAGATCCATGCAGGAAGATAGATGGCAATGGTTCTTGACCTTCTGCAGTGAACCTAACCTCAAGGCTGCTCTTTAAGGCGCTGAATAATCTTTGGTCCTTCGTAGTTAGAAGCTCCGAAAGCGCCTCGTCGATGATGCTCGACCATAAAGTAATCGAATCAGAGTCATTTGTTTCGGAAGGCGCTGTCAGGTCAGTACTTTCGACAGCCATGCCATCTAGAGAACTCAACCGGTCTAAATGATCAAGAAAAATTCTCTGACGCTGATCTGGGAGAGAAGCGAGAACTGCTCCGATCTTGGTTCGTTCTGCATCTGTCAATTCGTGATACCAGGCTTCATCCATACCCGCCGGTTCAAATTCCTGGATGACTTTTTTGGAAGGAAGGCCGATGCGTCCTAGAAGCGCCCTCGTCTTTTCATCAAAGCCAATAGGGATCTCGCTGGCGAATACCGCTCCAACGACAACTGCGAACCAAACCATGAACATCGAGAACCAGGACATAATGATCCTTCACTCACACGCCAGTAGTACAGTTTGAGCGACTGCCCAGCCGACGACCTTGACGGCAAATATGAGGCGTTTGCTTGCTGTAACCTTTTAAAAATCACAGCAAGCAGCGTAGCACCCTTTAAACCTGCGATGCCCCGCCGTCGGCGAACAGTTCAACCCCATTTATGTAGCTCGAGTCAGCCCCTGCGAGGAAGGCGACTGCTTTACCGATTTCGTCAGCTTGACCAATTCGGCCCAGTGTACTTTTTTCGTTCAAGAACCCGTAGATCGCGTCGGCATCTGCTCCAAGCATATTGCGCAGCGAATCAGTATCAACTGGTCCAGGGCTCAAGATGTTGATCCGTACGCCGGTGCCCTTGATATCCAAAATCCAGCTTCTTACCAAGCTGCGCAAAGCGGCCTTTGTGGCCCCGTACACGCTCAAGCCGCCACCTGGATTGATAGACGCGGTGGAGCCAATAATGACGACGCTACCACCTTGTCCCATTAACGGAAGCGCCCCCTGGACTGTAAATGTCACCCCTTTGACGTTGGTATTGAACGCGAGGTCGAATCCTTCTTCAGTGATCGAGCCCAATGGGAAAATCTGACCCACCCCCGCATTGGCGACCAAAATATCAATGCGACCATGCAGCGCTTTTACCTGATCGAATAGCCCAGTGAGTTCGTTCAAATCGGCTACGTCAGCCTTGATGGCAACAACATCAGCGCCAAGCACCGCGACAGCCTCATCTAATCGGTCTTGTTTACGGCCCGTGATAACTAGATGGGCTCCCTGATCTGAAAACACTTTAGCGATTGCTAGTCCGATACCTGATGAACCACCTGTAACCAGCACAACCTTGCCATCGAAACTCATGAGAAAAGCCTTTTTGAGTGGATTTGTGATGAACCTTGCTTATAGCAAACACTATATAAAGGGCTCGATGCAAGCCTTTTATCTAGCGATCGCTATAAAGCTGTTTTGAAGGTCTACTCAGTCCAGCTCACACCGCTTCTTCGGCACCACTGAGCTCGCAATAAACGGTTAGCCGCTACCGAATCGCGTTGCCTAATCGTTTTCGTAGCCAGAATTGAGAGCATCGGGAAGGATATGGTCCGTCAGTCGGGGCTCGTCGACGCGAGACCTAAACCTCCACTCGCCGCTACATAGTTCGAAGGTATCGTGCCAACGACCAGCGCCGACAGGCTCAAAAGGAAATCCGTCAAGCCGTTGGTGAACCGTGTAATAGCTGACGCTGGAGGCGCTATCTCCTAATGGATCAATCGCAACCACCAAATTGGTAATCGAATGCCAGGTACGGGGCGTGCCGTCAGCATGACGGTGCACATTACTGCTGAAAAAGCTCTCCACGTCATCCCGTCCTACCGACTTAACCCCCTTCACCTCGTATTCAGCATGCTGGAAAAGTTCGGCGACTTCGCCAAACTTACCGTCATCCAACCTGTGCGCGAACGTGGTAATAAGGCGCTGAATTTCACGCTCAATCAGTAGCACTTCTGTTTCCGTGACCAATGAATATGTTTTAGCGGACATTGCAGACCTTCCCTATCAGAGGACGATGATATAAACCGGATCATCAGCTCAATGCCCAGGCAAGCAGCGCCTCGGCTTCCGTTTTGGCGGCACCAATCCAGCGGGCCATGCCTAGATCACAAAACGCCCAACTACGGCGTTGAGGCCAACTGCCAGGCGCGACAGCTCATGACTTGCAGCGCTGCTTTGATTAGCGCCTGCGGCGGACTGGGTGGAGAGGTCACGAATGTTAATCAAATTCCGGTCAACCTCTCTAGATACCTGTGCTTGCTCTTCTGATGCGCTGGCGATCACCAGATTTCTCTCGTTAATGAGCGCGATCGATTCGGTGATCTGGTCCAGGGCTTCGCCTGCCGCGTTCGCGAGTAAAAGCGTGGATTGGGTATTGGTGGTGCTCAATGTCATCGACTGTACAGCTTGATGAGTGCCCGTCTGAATACCGGCGACCATGCTTTCAATTTCTTCTGTAGACTGAGCAGTGCGATGCGCTAAAGCGCGGACCTCATCAGCAACCACAGCAAACCCTCTACCGGCCTCACCTGCACGAGCAGCTTCAATCGCAGCATTCAACGCTAACAAGTTGGTTTGCTCAGCGATCGACCTGATAACGTCCAAAACACGCCCAATGTCTCGTCCCTGGGCGGCAAGACCCTCAATCAAAGTAGAGGTTGCCTGAACGTCCTGGCTCATCGACTGAATAGCGCCTACCGTTTCGAAAACCTTATCGCGTCCAAGGGATGCAATATCGCTTGAATGCTTTGTAGCCTCTGACGTGGAGACTGCATTTCGGGCGACCTCCTCAACCGCCACGGTCATTTCATTGACTGCGGTTGCAGCCTGCTCAATCTCCCCATTCTGTTTCTGAAGCCCTCGAGAAGACTCTTCAGTGACGGCGCTCAGTTCTTCGGCGGCAGACGCTAGCTGCGAGGCAGAACCAGAGATTTGCTCAATGGTAGTTCTCAATCGTTGCTGCATGACAGCCAAAGCTCCTAGCAACTTCCCGGGCTCGTCCTTTCCATCGACACGAATGGTTTTTGTAAGATCACCACCTGATATCTCCCCTGCAGCCTCGACGGCCCGGGCAAGTGGGCTCACGATGCTTTGAGTTAGCAACCAAGCCAGCAAAACGGTCAACACAACGGCCGCAACGGCCGTACCAATGATAGCCAAGTTCGCGTTTTGATATTGCTCGCCGGCCACCTTCGATGAATCTCTGGCAGCATCTTGGTTGATGTCGATCAGGCGCTGGAGATGAACAGCCATAGATTCAGATGCATCGGCAAGATGGGTGTTGAGCAACGTGCGCAAGTCATCAACATTTCCCTGTCTTGAAAACTCTACGGCTTGACTTTGAACGGTCAGATAGGTTTCCAGGGAAGAATTAAACTTAGCGTACACCCCCCTCTCTTCAGCCTCCGCCGGAGTAGCTGCATAGCCAGCCTTAGACTCTTGCAGCTTGCTTACTAACTGAGGAAGCAATTTGTAGGCTCCCTCAAGCTCATGTGCATTGCGATTTATTAACAACCCCGAAACCGTAATACGCAGCCGCAAAAGGCTCTCATTGACGTCTCCAAGCAACACGATGCTTGGGAGCATATTGGTTTCCATCTCTATGGTAGCTTGGCGAATAACATTCATTCGATTCAACGCAAAGACGCCCAGCAAAACGACTAACGCTGCAATAAAAGCGAAGCCTAAAAAAGCTCGCGGCGCAATGCTCATATTTCGGATGTTCATAAATCGTTCTCTTGAGTAACCCGCGGCTTATCCATGCATGTGGAGCCCAAACCAACCTTGGTGGACTGTTGTCGCAGTCGTAAGGAAAAAAGTGCTAAAGCTGCGATTCCCCTTGAGAACTGGACGGATCATGTGAACGCTGCTGATCACAGCCAAGGGTTCAAGCCACCAGTGCTCCACTGAGCGAATGCACAGGCCCTCAAAAACGGGCGCGATCTTCTTTAACCCAGGAGCAACTCAGCCAGATATGGCCAAAATCGTTCGTCGAAAGCGCCCGTGCGCACGTGACTTATCGCAATGCGTTTTATGTAGTGAACGCTATATCAACTCGCATAATCAAGCAAGTCCAGCTGAAAGATAAAATCGAATTTCTGCCCGACGACCTTCTGGCCCGCGATATGCGGCAAATTAAAACTGGATAAGTGTGCGTCGAGAAACTGAGCATTTAGGCGAGAGGGAAGCTGTTGACACAAACGCTCGCCGGCTAGGCCCGCGAGCGCCGTATCGCGCTTTTTTAAAGCAGAGAGAAGGCATAACTGATGATTAGGCGGTTTTCATCTTGATCGCGCTGGATGTCGCCTCTGTACATGATGTTGCGCCAACCCAGCCCTACGCCCTTAAGCGGGCCACTTTGAATGACGTAGTCGACAAATAGGTCACGCTCCCATTCGTTTGCATCACGCCCCGACGCAGTCTTGATACCTTCGCCGCCGTAGTAAGAGATCGAGGTGGTCAGTCCCGGTACGCCTAACGCCGCGAAGTCGTATCCATAGGCGCCGTATTTGGTATTTTCACCAGCGCGGTTGAATTGCCCGACAAGTCGGTCGGTGTAGAGGTAAATGGCCGCACCTACAGCACCTTCACCCAACCCATTTTGGTTTGGCTGTACGAAGTTACTGTCATCGGATACGCGCTGGTAGCCCGCCGTAAAAGTGTGTGAGCCATGGGAGTAGGTCATATACGCAGACCACGTATCGTTATCGATTTCTCCCGTTCCGTTCTTGGTGTAGCCACCTACCCGATAGCCGTCAGCGCGGCCGGATGCAGAGCTATTTGCGCCATCCGACCGGGTGCGGAAATAGCGAAGATCGGTCTTCAACGACTGATCGTCGCCAATCGGTAATAGATGAATCAAGCCCAAGAAATTCTGTGTGTAGTAATCCTTAAGGTTCGAGTAGTAGTACTGCCCCGTCAGTTGCTTGGTTATTTTGTAGTCGGCACCAGCCAGGAACAGCCCATCACTCTCTTCATTTCCGGTAGTGGGACCTAAAACGGCCAGCCCCGTCCGATTGGTGGAAGCGCGACCAGTTGCCTTATCGATCCAACCGGCGGTCAGCGTCAAATCGTCAATTTCTTTGGACGTCACCAGCAGACCCTCGAAGGTCTGAGGAAGCAGTCTTGCATCGCTAGATACCAAGATTGGCAACTTGGGAGTCAGCGTCCCATAGCGCAGCTCGGTCTTGGAGAAACGCGCTTTACCAGTTAACCCTAGCCGACTCCACTCATTAACCCCTGAGCCGTTTGAGTCATCAGGGATCATCGATCCGCCCGGATGATGCCCCTTGCCGCCATCAAGCTTCACCGCCGCAAGGCCTAACGCATCGACACCAAATCCTATCGGGCCGCTCGTGTATCCAGACTCGAACTTCAACATGAAGCCCTGTGCCCACTCTTCGCTTTTGGAGGGCGCAGCGCTGCCGTCTCGGAAATCACTATTGATGTAGTAATTGCGCAATCCCAACGTAGAATGGCTGTCGGATAAAAAATCAGCCATTGCACTAGAGCTGACGGCCGTGCCTATGCAAAACGTGCCGATTAATCGTGAGGTGGGTGAAGTAGTTATTCTCATTTTTATTTTACTCACTGTCGTTTGTTGGCTTTTTTTGGGCAGAACGAACCTACGCAACGGATAAGCTCCGTTGCGGGTTTAATTACGAATCAACGTCCAATCGCGCCGCCAAGGGCTCCTGTTAATGCGTCAAAAGAATTGGGAGGAATCCACTCGCTCCAACGCTAGCGCAACACCTTGGCCAACACCGACGCACATGGTTGCCAACCCTTTGGTACCTTGAGTTTTTTCTAACTGATGAAGAAGCGTTAATACCAACCGTGCACCACTTGCGCCTAGCGGATGCCCCAATGCAATAGCTCCCCCATTTGGATTTACGGTCACGCTGTCATCCTCGAGACCAAGTTCGCGCAGCACGGCGATGGCCTGGCTCGCGAATGCCTCATTAAGCTCAATAGCATCGAATTCGTTGATGCTGATACCCAATCGTTCGAGCAGTTTGCGAACGGCTGGTACAGGACCGATGCCCATCAGCTTTGGAGCCACACCTGCACTCGCAGAACCCAATATGCGCGCGCGTGGCGTCAAGCCGTGAGTCCGGACTGCTTCTGCTGAAGCCAAGATCACTGCCACAGCCCCGTCATTGACTCCGGAGGCATTGCCTGCAGTCACTGTGTTGTTCGGACCATTTACAGGCTTCAGTTTCGCCAGCGCTTCCAAGGTTGTCTCTGGCCGAAGATGCTCATCGCGATCAATCACTGTGTCGCCCTTCCGACCTTTGATCAGCACTGGCACAATTTCCTCGGCGAAAAAATTTGCGTCTTGGGCAAGCGCTGCGCGCTGTTGACTGCGCAAGGCAAAGGCATCTTGATCTTCGCGGGATACGCTATATGCAGAGGCCACGTTGTCTGCGGTTTGCGGCATCGAATCAACGCCGTAAGTACTTTGCATTAAAGGATTTACGAAGCGCCAACCTATGGTCGTGTCTTCTATTTTCTGCGCACGGCCGAACGCACTATCCGCTTTACCCATGACATAAGGAGCCCGGGACATAGACTCGACTCCGCCGGCTACAGCTAGCTCCATCTCGCCCGACGCGATTGCGCGAAACGCCGCTCCGACGGCGTCCAAACCCGATGCACAAAGTCGGTTAAGCGTCACACCAGGCACGTTTTCCGGGAAACCTGCGAGCAACAAAGCCATGCGAGCGACATTGCGGTTGTCTTCGCCCGCCTGATTGGCGCAGCCGAGAAACACTTCGTCCAAGAGCGACCAATTGACAGAAGGATTACGTTCGATCAGCGCTTTAAGTGGGACTGCTGCAAGGTCATCAGCACGCACACTTGAAAGCCCCCCACCGAATCGACCAAATGGCGTGCGAACAGCGTCGCAGATATAAACGTCACGACTCATAGAAACACCTTAATGATTGCCTAAGCCTTGAATATCGGTTGAATGCATTGACTCAATGAGCGCTTGGAGTAGCAACGTTCAAGCCCAGCTCCGCATGCACCGAAAGGTCCTCGAACGCATCCTGCTCAGCCTTGCCCTTCAAACTGCTATCAAGTTTCGAAACCACATAGATCACAACGAAAGCCAATGGCATCGAGAACAGTGCCGGTTGGTCATACGGAAAGATTGCTTGCGGATTGCCCAGTACTTGAACCCAGACGCTAGGTGAAAGCAGTACCAGAACAAGAGCGCTAACGAGACCAACGAGGCCACCGATCACGGCACCCAGTGAGGTCAGACCTTTCCAGTACATGGACAGGATCAGGACCGGAAAATTGGAGGATGCTGCGATGCCGAATGCCAAACCGGTCAGGAATGTCAGGTTCTGGTTTTCGAAAGCAACGCCCAAGAAGATTGCAACGATCCCTATGCAGACAGTCGAGATCTTGGTGACCTTCAGCTCTGAACTCTCGCTCGCTTTACCCTTGCGAAAGAGTGTCGCGTAAAGGTCATGAGAAATTGAAGATGCGCCCGCCAGCGCCAAGCCTGAAACCACAGCAAGGATCGTCGAGAAAGCGACGGCCGAGAAAAATCCGAGGAACAAGCTCCCGCCCAACGCTTGCGACAAATGCATCGCGACCATGTTGTTGCCGCCCAGCATTTTGCCGCCGAGGATTCCGCCTTCGTAATACTGTGGATCTGTGCCGACGATCGAGATTGCAGCCATCCCCAACACAGCGACCAAGACAAAGAAGTAACCGATGAAGCCGGTGGCGTAGAACACAGATTTACGTGCTTCCACCGCATTGGAAACGGTGAAGAAGCGCATGAGAATGTGGGGCAATCCCGCAGTGCCAAACATCAAGCCCAGAGACAATGAAACGGCGGACACAGGGTCCGAGAGCAGGTTGCCGGGGCTCATGATGTTGATACCACTTTTGTGGTTTTCAACGGCCTTGTTCATCAGCAAATCAAGGCTGTACCCAAAGTGCGCGAACACCAGAACAGTCAAGAAGGTACCAGCGAGGAGCAGGAGGACAGCCTTGATGATCTGCACCCATGTAGTGGCCAGCATGCCCCCAAAGGTCACGTAGAGCATCATCAAGACCCCGACCATGATGACGGCTACTTTGTAATCAAGCCCGAACAGCAGCTTGATAAGCTGCCCGGCACCAACCATCTGTACGATCAGGTAGAAGCATACGACTGACAACGACCCAAACGCGGATAGCGAACGGGTGCGCATTTCATCGAGCCTGTAGGTCACGATGTCCGCGAAGGTATACCGCCCAAGATTGCGCAGTCGTTCTGCCATGAGAAACAGGATCAACGGCCATCCGACGAAAAAGCCGATCGAATAGATAATGCCGTCAAAACCTCGGGCAAATATCAAACTGGAGAGACCAAGCAATGTCGCCGCAGACATGTAATCGCCAGCGATAGCGAGGCCATTCTGGAAGCCCGTGATGCCACCTCCCGCGGTGTAAAAATCTGAAGTCGTATGTGTCTTTCTCGATGCCCAATAGGTAATGCCCAGAGTGACCAAGACGAACACACAGAACATTCCAATAGCTTCAATGTTCAACGGTTGCTTGGCCGCGGCTCCGATATCAGCGGCGAAGGTTGAGGTCGTAACAGGCAAGAGAGCCAATAGACTGAATTTTGAAAATAGCCCGCTCACTTGAGCACCTCCTGAATCACATCACGGCTCATTTGGTCGTACCTTGTGTTTGAGCGATGCACGTACCAACCGGTGAGCAGCCAAAAAAGCACGAACATCAGCACTGCAATCGGAAAGCCAATGGAAATCACCGAGGTGTCGCTCACCGGGGTCTTTAGCAAGGCGGGCTTGAATGCCACGATCATCATGAAGGCGTAATAGATAACCAGGACAAATGCCGAAAGCTTCAGCGCAAAGCGTGAGCGCGTCCGCACCAATAACTGGTACTTCTCATTGCGGACAATCTTGGCGATCGTCTCGAGTCGATTCGTGTTCATGGGATACCGCCAGCTCTTAAACTTATTGTTGTAGTGGCGGACGCGCTGGTTTCAGCACGCCGCTATGAAACATCATCAGTACTTTTGCGAGACGAACCTCATCTGCATGAAGGACTGAACCCCCTCAGTCCCACCTTCATGCCCTTGGCCACTGTCCTTAACGCCCCCAAACGGAGTTTCTGGCGAAGACACACTCCACTGATTTACAGCGAGCGAGCCGGCTTCGATCTGGTTGGCTACAGCACCAACCACTCGCGTGTCGTGGGTCCACAGGTAGGAGGCCAATCCAAACGGCAGGCGGTTAGCAATCGCGAGTGCTTCATCGAGATCTCTGAACGGCGTGATGCCTTTTACCGGTCCAAACGGCTCATGCTGGGCCGCCAGGCAATCGTCGGTCAGTCCGGCCAAAACCGTGGGCTGGTAGAAGTTTCCGGGAGTGTCGATCCGCTCTCCACCGACAGCAACATGCACTCCTCGCGCGCGCGCATCCTCGACCAACCGCTGCATTGAGGCCACAGCCCTTGCGTTGGCCAAAGGGCCCATTTGCGTTTCACGGACCAGGCCATTTCCTACCCGTAGCGCCGCAACGCCACGACTGAACCGCTCTACGAAACGCGGGTAGATAGACTCATGCACCAGAAACCGGGTGGGTGATGTGCATACTTGTCCAGAGTTGCGATATGCCGCGGTCACCGCACTGTCGGCGACCGCATCTACGTCGACGTCGGGAAAGATCATCGCGCAGGCGTAACCGCCCAGCTCTAGCGTCATGCGCTTGAGAGTTCTGGCCGCTCGCTCAGCCAATTGCTTGCCGATAGGCGTAGACCCGGTGAAGGTCAGCATCCTGATCAGGAGATCGTCGAGTAGACATTCCGAGACCATTGCGGCATCACCAAAAACGATGTTGCAGGTTCCCGGAGGAAGCCCTGCTTCCTCGAGAGCGTCCGCAATCAGCAAGGCGCACCCTGGAGTGGCCTCGGAAGGTTTCATGACTATCGAACAACCTGCCGCCAATGCACCGGAGATCTTGCGCGCAGGCGTGATGGCTGGAGCATTCCAACCTGAAAACCCGGCAACCGGACCGATGGGCTCATATACCGTGTACTGGCTGACGTCCGATGACCGACCAGGGATCGTCCGTCCATAAGCGCGACGAGCTTCCTCGGCTGCCCATTCAAACAACTCAGCTGCGGTTTGGGCTTCGCGCAGTGACTCTTCGTAGGGCTTACCTAGCTCAACCGTAATGAGCCAGGCCAGCTCATCCTTACGGGCCAGCAATAGCCGTGCAGTGCGATGCAGGACTTGGGCGCGGTCCACGGGTGAATAGTTGCGCCATACCTTGAATGCTTGGGCTGAGGATACAGCTGCAGCCTCTACACTCGGCCTCTCCAAATAGGGTAACTGGCCGAGGACTTCACCGGTCGCCGGATTTTCTACAGCGATGAGAACGTCGCCGGCTTCGATCCGCTTGCCGCCGATGCGGCTACCAAGGCGTGGGTATGACTGACTTTGCATCGAGAAAGCATCCATACGTCAGATTCCCAATACTGAAAGGTCGCCCAAGGCGACACCAGGGCCACTCACAACGCCGAGTGCCACCAACTCTTCACGCAACTGAGCAGGATCCTGCCCCTTGGCCCAGAACACTGGGCCGCCCTGCCAGCGGGCAAAGCCGTAACCATTGACGAACGCGAGATCGATATCGACTTCACTGGTGGCTACACCCTCAGCCATCACCAATGCAGCTTCATTGATGATCGCTAACAGAAGCCGCCGCTGAATTTGCTCCGTCGTAAATTCTTTAGGGACGACTCGGTTATCCGCTCGGTAATCAATAATCAGATCGAGGACAAGAGGATCGGGCTCGCGCTTGCCTTCGGCGTACCGGTAGTACCCCGCCCCTGTCTTGCGACCTAGGTAGCCTCGCTCGCACAGCAAATCAGGAATCGCGACATATCGCGCTTCAGGGTCACGCTGTGAGGCTTGCGCTTTACGCATCCGCCACGCGATATCGAGCCCTGAAAGATCCGCCACAGCAAACGGCCCCATGGCAAACCCAAATGCCTCCATTGCCGAATCGATGTCGTAAGGCGACGCGCCTTCCTCCATCAAAAACTCAGCCTGGCGTCGGTAAGCCGAATAGATGCGGTTGCCTATGAAGCCAAAGGAATTTCTCGCAACAACCGGCACTTTCTTAAGCCGCTTGGCGACTGATAAAGCTGTAGCTAGCGTCGTCGGTGAAGTGCGTTCGGCATCAACGATTTCTAGCAATTTCATTACGTTGGCCGGGCTGAAGAAGTGCAACCCACATACGTTCTCTGGATAGGTATGAGCTGCCGCGATGACATCAATATCCAGATACGAAGTGTTAGTGGCGACAATCGTCTGAGGGCCCGCAACGGACGCTAGTTTTTCCAGAACGTCGAGCTTCACCTGAAGCTCTTCGAAGACAGCCTCAACGATCATCTGACACGAACTGAGATCCTCGTAGTGCAGGGTCGCCGTGACTCTCGCAAGGCGCGCATCTCGCGCGAGTGGGTCAAGACGTCCACTTTTAACTTGGCGCTCGTACAGATCAGTAAGGATTGCGTAACCCGCTGACAGCTTGGCGGCGGTCTGCTCCACGAGCGTCACACGCATACCAGCATCCAGAAATGCAGCAGCGATGGCGCTACCCATAGTACCGGCACCGATAACTCCGACGGTCTCAACTGGCCGTGCTTCAATCCCCTCCAGTCCCTGCAGCTTGCCAGCGGCACGTTCAGCAAAAAATTGATAACGCAGGGCTGCCGCTTCGCGCCCCTCACGCAGTCGTTGAAACACTGCGCGCTCAAGAAGCAGCGCTTCGGCTACAGGCAAACGTTGAGCGTTTAAAACTGCTTCTATTGCTTCCGTAACCGCAGGTCTATTTCTTCCTTTAGAAAGAGCCTCACGCTTTGCAGCATTGACGACATCTGTATCCGAATCCGGAACTTCAATTTCGACGATACGTCGCTTGTGAGCTTGCCGTGCATAGGCGATAGCATCCATCAAGAGGTCGTCAGAACTCAGCGCATCGACTGAGCCAAGAGCAAACGCTTGGGTCGCGGGCAAACGAGTCCCTAGGCAAATTAGCTCTATGGCTTTGGGAATTCCGATCAGTCGAGGCAAACGCTGGGTACCACCAGCGCCTGGAATCATCCCCAGCGTCACTTCCGGCAAACCCACTACGCAATCTGGTGTGGCAATGCGCGCATCGCATCCCAGTGCTAGCTCAAACCCACCACCCAGGGCTGCGCCGTGAAGCGCCGCGACGACCGGTTTGCTGGACTGTTCAATGGCTGCGATCAGTTCGGGCAACTGGGGAGCTTCTAACGGCTGCCCAAACTCTTTCAGATCCGAGCCTGCGATGAATGTGTTTCCTGCCCCAATCAACACCAGCGCGATAATGTCCGGGCGATTTGAGTACGTCTGGACTGCTTCAAGCAGTTGACGCCGAACGGCGACGGAACCAGCGTTGACTGGAGGGTTGAAAATCGTCAACACAGCCACGCCATCGAATGTGCTTATTTGGACTCGACGATCAGCCATTGCGGACCACCTGAGAGGCCTGGATTTGCTCGAGTACCGGGCGTAGGTAGCCGATGAAACGTTCTGGATCTTCGCTCATCGGGAAGTGGCCGATCCCTTCCATCAACGTCAACTTCGATCCAGGAATCAAGCGCTCAAGCTCGGTGCTGTCCTCTGGGGTGCAGGAGTAATCATATTCCCCAGTTAGCAGGTAAAGCGGGCAACGGCTCGTATCGATTTGACTGACCTTTTCACGCAGGTCGCCGTCGATCTTGTAAAAGTGCAGGTCCCCTTTGAATACGCCTGGACCACCTTGCATGTAATGCCAAAGGGTTTCCCAGCGATCACTCTCCGGAGCGCTAGGGCCGATCAAGCCTGATACGATTCCCGCGCACGTTTCACCGCCCTGAACGTCAGGGCGATGCAGCCATTGCAGGTCGTAATACGGGTGCACATGCGCGCCGGACTGCAGTCCGATCAATGCGCTAAAACGCTCAGGGCACTCCAGCGCCAGGTTCAAAACAATTCGTCCACCAATCGAGCAGCCCATGACAATAGGCTTCTCGAGCGACAAGGCGTCGGTTACCGCACAAACAATGTCTACATAATCTCGAGACGTAAGCTTGTACTCAAACTTGTGCCATCCAGCAGCGGGGGAGCTTTTCCCGTGCCGTGGCAAATCAAAAGCGATAACCCGATACTTGGAAAGCAGCTCCGGATCATTGAGCAGCGCACGGTATTGACGGCTATCAGCGCCGGCCGTGTGGAGGCAAAGAAGAGGGATACCTTCGCCGGCTTCTTCCACGTAGATCCGATGAGGCAGACCTTTTAATTCAAGGTGCAGATATCGGCCAGTCACCGGTTCGAAATATGCATGGTTATTCATAGCGAAGTCTCCAACGGCCGCAGACAGGCAAAAACATCTTTGAAATACAAAAGATTGGCCATGAACGGATGTTGATCGCCTTCCAGGCTAAGCGTTTTGAAGCGGATCAATGCCATCAGGTCATGAAATCGAGGAGCTGGGTGGGATACACAAAACTTCTCCCAAACCTGTGGATCAGCCTTCATCGCAAAGGTCCAGCGCGCCATAACGAACGGACCCTGCTCGATCGAGTCGATACGCCCTTTGTGTATTTCAATCACGTACTGGTCAGTGCCGGACGCGACAAGAAAACGTGTGCTCAGATAGCGGCCACGGTGGACGAGCCATGCGTCACTGTTGACGCGTTCTGCAAGCTGTTGGATGTCCATGCCTGTCTCTCTTGTTATTAAGCATTTAGAACTGACAGGCGAGGCCTCAGGACCTCGCCAACGATCACTGCGTGAATACTGTTATTAGTCCGTCGACAGCCAAGACGCCCTCACCCTCAGGCATCACGATCAGTGGGTTCACCTCTGCCTCATCGACCACGGCATTGCTCAGCGAAGCCAATCGGGAAAGGCTTACGAGCGCTTGGGCCACAGCCTCAAGATCCCCCTTGGGTTTGCCTCGGAAGCCAGCCAGAGCTTTGAGCCCTTTGACCTCGGCAATCATCTCGCGAGCAGACTCAATCGTTACGGGGGCAAGCCGCATTGAACGATCTCGATAGATCTCCGTCATCACTCCGCCAGCAGCGAGCATTACCAGATAACCCACTTCGGGATCTCGGCGCAGGCCGATGAGGACTTCACCAACACCTCGCGTTTGCGCCTGTACCAGGACTTTTTTCAGTTCGATATCTGGAAGGCACTCTGTGACCGACTTCCCGATCGTATTGATTGCCCGATGCAGCTCAGCCTCATTGCGTACGTTTAGCACCACACCGCCCACTTCGGTTTTGTGAGCAATCTGGTCATGCAGTACCTTCACAACAACGGGAAACTCGAAAGGCAGCTCAGGGATGGGCGCATCGATTTCCAGAGCAACGGACGGAGCACTTTCAATACCGAGTTTGGTGAGCAGGCCATACGCTTCTAACTCGTTGAGTGTTCGCGCTTTGCCAACTGGCGCCCGCAATGTTGCTCCCTGGGGAGAGGGAATTCGACGCCTACCCAAAGCCGCGATCGCATCCGCACAACTTTCGGGAGTACGGAAGGAAGGTACTCCTGCCTCGCCAAGCAACATGATGGCTTCTGGGGCTTCTGGTACGACAAAACAGGCCAGAGGTTTATTGCCATGACGCGCATCAATAATTGGCTTGACGGCCAGCTCAGGCTGCGTCCGAGCAGAGGAACCCACCACAGCAAGGATCAGGTCGAACTCAGGTGCATCCATCAGCACATCGAGAGCATCCCTCATCACTGAGTAACGAGTGCCAGCGAGTGTCAGATCGATAATTGATCCAGCGCTGACCGCGATGTTGCGCTCGCGCAGTCGACGTAACGTCTCAGCACTAGGAGGGACAGCATTAATGTCACGTATGCCGAGCTGGTCAACTGCCATCGCAGCCCCACCCCCTGTGGTAGTGATGACACCCACGGCTATGGGGCGCGAGCGTTGTACACTCGGCATGCGCGCTAGCAGCGGCGCAATTTCCAGCAGCCCTTCAAACGTTTCCACGCGCGCAATACCGCAGTCGCGCAGAAAGGTATCTGCTATCAAATCTTCACCAGCGAGCGCACCAGTGTGCGATACCGCCAATTCAGCAGCCACTTCCGAACGTCCAAGCTTATAAGCGGCAACTGGCTTGCCTCGGGCCGCAGCCGCGATCGCAAATTCACGAAGTCGGTCGGCATGGCGCATCGACTCCAGAAACAGCAAATAACCAGTGATGGTCGGATCGTCCAGTGTTGATGAGCAGATCTCTCCAATTGAAAGGTCGGCCTCACCACCCACAGAAACCAAGCTGTGGAAATCCAAGGACCGAATCGCTCCCCTGGAAATCATTGCCCCGATCAAGCTGCCGCTGTGCGAGGCACAGAAAATGCCGCCAGCTTTCAGACCAGGTTCAGCGAACGCCGCATTTGCAGTCAGCGTGAGGTGGGATTTAACGTTTACAACGCCGATGCTCGACGGCCCCAAGATGCGCACGCCGTGAAGGGCAGCGACCGCCTTGAGTTGCTCCTCACGCTCAACTCCGGCTTCCCCTGATTCGGAAAAGCCGCCCGCGAGGATGGTCACAAGCTTGATACCCAGAAAACCACATTCCTCAACAGCTTTAACCGCAAGGTCGCTATTGGTAAGAATGAATACGTGCTCAGGCTTCTCCGGCAGATCGCTTAAAGATTTGTAAGCGATCTCACCCTGGATAGTCTCGCGGCTAGGATTAACGCAGTAGATCGTGCCTTCGTATCCAGAACGGCGCAAAAATGCCAGAGGTCGTGCAGCCGTTTTTGACAGGTCATCAGATACCCCGACCAACGCCACCACTCGTGGCCGGATCAATGCGTCTGCCAGTGCTCGCCCCGTCAACGTCATCACTTTGCCCTCTGGTCAAAGCGACGCTCGAAGATATCTTCGGCAATGCGATTTTTGAGAATTTCGATGGAGCCGCCGGCGATCATCCAGCCACGAGTGCGCTTGACGCAGTATTCCACCAGCGATTCGCTGGAGTAGCCGTATCCACCCATAACCTGCAACGCTTCGTTCGCCACTTCAAAACCTGCCAGGTTGCAGCCCAGTTTGGCGATCGATGTTTCATAGGCGGTAGGCAGACCGTTGTCGGCATTTACTGCAGCGCGGTACAACAGCAACTGAGCACTATCGAGCTTGAGAGCCATCTCTGCGAACTTCCATTGCAACCCCTGGAACTCGCAGAGAAGGCGGCCAAACTGCGAGCGGTTCAAGCAATGCTCGCGAGCGATATTGAACGCATGGCGTCCCAGCGCAACTGCACGAGACGCATTGCCTATACGCTCTACGTTGAAGCCGGAAATTTGCTTCTTGAACCCACCTGCGCCAAGCAGCACATTCTCTTTCGGGATCCGACAATTTTCAAAGTACAGCTGCGACCACTCTTCCCCACTCATGAACGGAGAAGGTTGCCCCACGTCAAACCCAGGAGTGCCACGCTCGATGATCACTGAGCCAATGCCATCAAGACCTGGACCGAAGCGAACATAGATAAGGAACAGATCGGCGTGAGGACTGTGAGTCGAAAACACCTTAGTACCTTTGATGACGTAGTGGTCACCATCTTCGCGCGCACTGGTCTTTAACTCCGTAACCGCAGAGCCGGCCTCAGGCTCGCTCATACCCAGCGCCATCAGGCGTTTTCCCGCGAGCAGGTCAGGAAGGTAACGTTTTTTCAGATCATCGCTGGCGTATTCTGCGAACGTGCGAATGGCGCCGAAATTGCCCGCCTGAACCAAGTCTGCTGACTTAGGACAAACCATCGCCAATTCTTGAATCGCGATGACCGCATCCATAAGCTGGCCACCAATGCCACCATCCGCCTCGGGGATCGTTATACCGAAGAGGCCTTGATCCACCAGCAACTGGACAATGTCGGTCGGATAATCGGTGGAGTGGGCACGTTCAAGCGCTCCGTCGGCCAACTTGTCCTTGGCGAACCGGTGGATAGCATCCTGAAAGGCACGTTGATCTTCTGTCAGCTCAAAATTCATTTTTATTAATGCTCTTATGGGTTCAACTGACCACCATCATCTGGCCGCTGGCTCGGGAGGACAAATTCCGATACTGTAGTGATCCATGAGTTTTTGGTATGGCTCCTATGCGCCGCATCCCTCCATTAAATGCACTCAAAGTGTTTGAAGCTGCTGCACGGTTGGGCAACCTGACCAAAGCAGCGGAGGAGCTGAACGTATCGCAGTCGGCCGTGAGCCGACAGATTCAGTTGATCGAAGATTACCTGGGTGTCCGCCTGTTCCAGCGTGAGGCTCGAGGGGTCTCCCTGACTAAGGTAGGAATGGATTACCAGCAGGAGATCGGCCCAGCCTTCGCCGGCATCGTGCGGGCAACGGAGCGAATTCATCGGCAGGACAAGACACTTCGGATCCGCGCCTACACTACGTTCGCCGCAAAATGGTTACTGCGCTACCTCCCTGGATTCGAGGCGGCCTATCCCAATATCAAGGTACAGCTAAGCACAGGCGTTAAGCCCGCAGACTTTGACCGGGATGAACAAGACATATCGATCGAATTTGTAAGAGACGATCAGGCTGGACCCTCGGCACTCAAGCTGTTCTCTGACATCATCGAGCCCGTTTGCAGCCCGGCTTTACTCCAAGGAAAAACACCGTTAAACGTTCCTGAAGATCTTCGTCATTTCAAACTACTCGACTCACACTATCGCACCGCTGACTGGCCAGATTGGTTGGCCTTTGTCGACGGCATGCATCTGAATAATAAGGACAGTCGGGGTTCTCTCCCAAGTTCCTTGCTGGCTTACCAAGCAGCTGCCGAAGGGCTCGGGATAGCGATGGGACAAACCCGTCTTCTTAAACAAGAGCTGGAGTCGGGTCGGTTAATTACACCGTTCAACAAGCCGATGGAGCGCGCCGCGGGTTACTACTTACTCACCTCTACCACCCAAGAGCACAGCTACGGAGTGACCATATTCTGTGAGTGGATACAGCGACAAATACGCGACGCGATCGCTTGATTTCTAAGCGTTTGCAGCGCCATCGGCCCAAATGACTTCACCACTAAGCCAGCAGCCTGCAGAGATCCCTTCATCATCGTAACGAGCTTTTACCTCGATCAAAGATGGTGAGCCCATAGCCTCGCCTTGGTTAATTGAGGAAATCGTCGTCGGGTTTAAAGCACCTGTCTTAGCGAGATATCCCCATAACGCTGCCGCAGCAATACCAGTCGCTGCATCTTCTGGATATCCCGAGGCCTTAGGAAATTGTCGCGCACTGTAATTACCAGTAGACGACTCCGCATAAGGATAAAGCCCAGTCGACCCTATCACTTCGCAAACCGCTTTCATGGATGGGAAATCTGGCTTGAGCGTATTGAGCACATGCGTGTCAGCCAGCCGAATCAGAGTTTTAACTCGACTGGTTGCGGCATTCACCACTGAATGGATTTCCGAGCCTTGAGGCAGGCCCAAGACAGTGGCTATCAAATGAGCTTGGTCGTCGCTAAGGGTCTCGACGGTGACAGGAGGCTGGGAAATCCATACCCGTTGACTAGACTCATCCCAGACAACTTGTACCCGTCCACTCAAGGTTTGCACCCAAGCTGTATCCTCTTGCCACTGCCCCCACTGACGCAACGCCCACATGGTGCCCACTGTCGCGTGCCCACACATTTCCATTTCATGCTCTGGTACAAAAAACCGAAGGTGATAGTCACATCCTGGATCGCCGACGGGCACAACGAAACATGATTCATGGCCGTATTGTTGCGCGATTTTTCGCATCTCGTTCGCGTTCATCTGAGAGGCGTCTGCCACAAGCGGAACAGGGTTTCCGCCGCCAGAATCTTTGACGAATACTTTAATTAAATTGACTTCACTCAACGGTTAGCTCCTTGACGTTGGATGGTAAGGAGCCACAGCCTAGAGGCCTTCCCTGTCCCATCCAAACCAATAACCGCCAATGCCTAATCCGTTTTGCGGCAATTGACGCCCGTCAGTGAACAGTTGCATGCGGCCCCGATGATGGTAAGACTGGAGACACATTCCGATTCTGGCGGAGCCTTGGTTATGACTATTACCGCATACATGTCATCTAAACTGCCCCTGGCTTCCGAGACCGGTTTTGCGTTGCAGCTGAGCCAGCAACCGAAGTACGAATATCGCTGGCATATGCATGACTGCGCCATGCTGCTGTGGCCTCGACTGGGCGGACTAAGGACCACTTGGGCCGACACAGAAGGCGAAGATCCATCAGAAGCAGGCAGTATTACGCTTACTCGTGGCATCGCTCTTCTTTTGCCTGCTTCCGTTGCCCATCGGACGCGCTCCGAGACCATTCGCCAGCATCACGGGGAGTTGTATCTCACCCCAGAGCTGATCGACCTCACTAAACTGATGGGTCCGGTTCACTTAGACGGATCAAGCCAAGCAATGCTTGAAGCGCTCATGTCTCCGGTCCTCAAACCGAGCAGTGCTGAATGGTTGGTTAAAGCTTTGGTTGAGCAACTGGGCAGCAGCCGGCGTATGCACTTGGCTCCGGCATCAGAGGCCCTCAGCGCGCAGATGATGAGGGCATTTGTGCGCGGGCTGGATGATGGCTGCGAGATGCCCTCGGTTGAAGCAGTTGCCTGCCTTCTCGGGGTTTCGACTCGAACCTTGCAGCGTGTGTGTCAAGAAGAGCTGGGGGTTAGTCCAGTAGCTGCACGTCGTCGACTACTGGCAACACGAGCAATCGAAATGCTGAACTATGGCCATCGTCTTTCTGCTGTAAGTAGCGCGCTGGGCTTCGCCAACAGCGGTCATCTCACCCGCCTGCTTGAAAGCTTGGGATTGCGGGCAGATGTTCAGGCCGGGGCACTCAAATCCTAATCCTCACTTTTTCAGCTCTAACCTCCCCCGCTCGACTCAGGCCACGAGCTCATCAATGTCGCAAATTGGATCAGCCCATGTCGCCCTTTGGTTTTGTCTCGCAGCTGCCTCGGTCCTAACATCAAACCGTCAGTGAGTGAAACGTCTGCTAATCCAGTCAACACTATCTGATCTACTTAGCATAATAAGACACTCGTAATTCGAGGCTTAATCCCGCTTCCTAGCGTGGACCACGCCTCCACTTCCTGACTGCCGCATACTGATATTAAACCAATAAAGGATCAATCATGCGCCGTTTCCAGAAAATTAAGCATTGGCTTGTAGCTATTCCTCTTTCCTTGGTCGCGGTGTTCGCCAGTGCGGAAGAAGAACTAGTGGTAGGTTGCAACACCTCATTTCTTCCATTTGAGTTTAAACAGGGGAATGAATATGTAGGGTTTGATATCGACCTATGGCGCGAAATTGCAAAAGGTCTAGGTGTCAAATGGCGACTCCAGCCTATGGATTTCGGGGGCTTGGTCCCTGCCCTGCAAACTCGTAACATCGACGTGGTTCTCGCAGGCTTGTATATCAAGGAAGAACGAAGAAAAGTAATCGACTACTCAGACTCATATTATAAAACCGGCGAAAGTGCCATCGTCAGCATCGACAATAATGACATCACCAACGCGGAGTCCTTGAAAGGAAAAGTCGTCGCCGCTGAAACAGGAACAGCCACAGTTTCTTATCTGCAGTCTCTAAAAACCGTCGATGTAAGACAATACCCAAACATCGTCAATGCGCTACTGGAGCTCCAAACCGGCCGCATTGATGCCGTGGTTCACGACACTCCTAACTTGGTGTACTACGCCAACACCGAAGGCAAAGGCAAGGTCAAGCTGATCACGCCTCCTATAGTGACCGGCCTGGACTACGGCATCGGCTTTCAAAAAGGAAGTCGTTGGGTTGAGCCGGTCAACAAAGAATTGGCAAAGATCAAGGCAGACGGTCGCTACGAGCAGCTGCACCGTAAATGGTTCGGTCAGGCGCCAGATCCGGCTTGATTCCCTAGCACGGGACCTAGACTCACAGCCAACGGAGACTACCTCGCATGAACTTTGATTGGGCGGCCATCCCAGCCGCATTGCCGGATCTACTCGCCGGTCTGCAAGTCACTATCTTAATCTCGATGTCAGGCTTAATCGCTGGCTTGATCATCGGCGCACTGACAGGGACAGCGTTGACCTACGGTCGAGTGCTGAATGCATTGGCCCGTGGATATGTAGGCCTGATTCGTGGAACGCCAATCGTGGTCCAGGTGATGTTCATCTACTTCGCGCTGCCGATGCTGGCAGACCTGCGCATTAGCGGAGTCAACGCAGCAATCATCACTATTGCACTCAACTCGGGGGCATTCTTCGCGGAAATCGTGCGTGGTGCGCTTCAGGGTATTCCTAACGGATTGCGCGAGGCCGGTCTTGCGATGGGGCTCCCGTTTTGGCGAGTGCTGTTCTATGTGTTGGCGCCGTTGGCTGTGCGCCGTGCAATACCGGCGCTGGGAAACCAAGTTATATCGAGCATCAAGGACACGGCGATCTTCCTAGTTATCGGGGTCGCCGAGTTGACCAGGGAAGGCCAGGCAATCATGTCGGCAAACTTCAAGACGGTCGAGATCTGGAGCACGGTCGCGGTCATCTACTTGTTGCTTATCAGCGCAGTGGCAGGGCTGCTGCGACTGCTTGAACGAGGCACAGCTACGCCATGATTCATTTCGAAGGCACCATCAAGCGTTACGGCGACCATACGATCCTAAGTGGAGTAGATCTTAAGATCACCCAAGGTGAGGTTGTGGTCATCATCGGGCCGTCTGGCTCTGGGAAATCTACCCTACTTCGCTGCATCAATGGCCTTGAACGCATCAGTGGTGGCGATCTCAAGGTAGATGGCATTAGCGTTCTGGGGAGCTCTGCGCAACTACGGCAAATCCGGCTTGAAGCAGGCATGGTCTTCCAACAGTTCAACCTGTTCCCCCACCTGACTGCATTGGAGAACGTGATGTTCGGGCCTATTAGGGCTCGGGGACAATCCAAGGTAGAAGCTCGGGAAATTGCCGCACAGCTGCTGGATAAAGTTGGATTAAGCAATCGCCAGCATCATTACCCATCGCAGCTTTCCGGCGGACAACAGCAGCGAGTGGCGATCGCGCGTGCTTTGGCCGTACAGCCCAAACTCATTTTGTTTGACGAACCCACATCGGCGCTCGACCCCGAGCTTCGCCATGAGGTCCTCAAGGTCATGCAGGCACTGGCTGCAGAAGGCATGACGATGGTAGTGGTGACCCACGAAATCGGTTTTGCCCGCACAGTGGGTTCGAGACTGCTGTTTATGGATGGGGGAAAGATTGCGCATGACGGTCCCCCGGTGGACCTCTTGTCAAACCCACCCAGTCAAAGACTGCAGGAATTCCTGCAGCATATTCACTGACACCTCCATCCATTTTGAATCGGCGGGAACGCGTTATGAAAGCATGGGCTGTATGTGAATGTGGGCAACCATTGCGTCAACTTGAGCTGGAAACTCCGGAACCCGTTGGCACCGAAGTTTTACTTGAGGTTGCATATTGCGGAGTCTGTCACTCCGATCTGCATATCTGGGATGGTTATTACGATTTGGGTGGATCAAAACGGCTGCAGATGACCGAGCGCGGAATGACTCTTCCGTTGGCAATGGGACACGAAGTGGTCGGCCGCGTCACCCGTCTCGGCCCAAATGCATCGGGTGTTGCTGTCGGTGATATGCGAATTGTTTATCCGTGGGTGGGCTGCGGGATCTGCAGCGAATGCCAATCCGAACAAGACAACATGTGCCAACAGCTCAGGAGCATCGGGGTATATCAGCACGGAGGTTACGGGTCTCATGTAGTCGTACCTCATCCGCGTCACCTGGTGGACCCTGGCAACCTCGATCCAGCCGTTGCCGCTACCTACGCATGTTCCGGGATCACGGTACATGCTGCACTTCGCAAGGTACTGCCGCTACCACCCAATGAATCCCTCGTGCTTATCGGCGCAGGCGGCCTGGGGCTGGCTGCGATATCGATGGCAATAGCGCTCGGCCACACGAAGATCGTGGTGGTGGAAATCAGTGCGGAAAAACGTGAAGTAGCATTACTGCATGGCGCCTCTGACGTAGTGGATGCAGGCGGTGAAGACGTCGCAGCGCGAATCGTCGAGAGCTGCGGTGGCCAAGTCGCTGCAGTGGTTGATTTCGTGAACGGATCTAGTAGTGCCCGTTTTTCTTTTGACAGCCTGCGCAAAGGAGGAAAGCTGATACAGGTAGGTCTGTACGGCGGGGACCTCACAATCCCTTTGCCAATCATGGCGACGCGCGCCTTGACCGTTCAAGGGAGTTTCGTTGGCTCCCCGGCAGACCTGCGGGCTGTCGTAGCGCTCGCCCAGGCCGGGAAGTTGGCCCCCATACCCGTGGAGCTAGTGCCTCAAGACGAAGCTAATCAGGCATTGGTACGCCTGCGGGAAGGTGCGGTCAACGGCCGCCTAGTGCTTCACGCCGAATTGCCTTGATTGGCTAAGACACGTTCCTCGGGAGGGATTCATGAGCTACCCCAACACGCAGTTATATATCAACGGTTCGTGGCGTGATGCCTCGGATGGAAATACCCTTGCGATCATGAGCCCGGCTGACGGGTCAGCCATAGGCTCTGTCGCCAGTGCCTCCATTGCCGACCTTGATCTTGCCCTAAGTGCTGCCTCGCAAGGCTTTCTCATCTGGAAAGACACTCCCGCGTTCTCTCGCGCCAAGGTGATGCAGCAGGCCGCCGTACTGGTACGCGAACGATTTGAGTCGATTGCTCGACTCATGACGCTCGAACAAGGCAAGCCGCTTGCAGAATCCCGAGCTGAAACGCTCGCGGCTGCGGACATTATTGACTGGTTTGCATCAGAAGCACTGCGGGCCTACGGCCGTGTTATTCCGTCTCGAAGCCGGCACGTGGCGCAGATGGTTATTCGCGAGCCAGTCGGCCCAGTTGCAGCGTTCGCTCCATGGAATTTCCCGCTTAATCAAATCGTGCGAAAAATTTGCGCCGCGCTCGCAGCAGGCTGCTCAATCATTGCCAAAGCGCCAGAAGAAACACCCGCATCTCCCGCCGCGCTGGTTCAAGCGTTTGCAGATGCGGGCATACCTGCAGGCGTAGTAAATCTGGTGTTCGGCGACCCAGCACAAATTTCGTCCTACCTGATTGCCCACCCTGTTATTCAAAAAGTGACGTTCACAGGCTCAACCCCGGTCGGCAAACAATTGGCGGGGATGGCAGGCACTCATATGAAGCGCATGTCTATGGAGTTGGGAGGACACGCTCCAGTCATTGTTTGTGCTGACGCAGATATCGCGGCGGCCGCGCGGACAATGGCGAGCAGCAAATTTCGTAATGCCGGTCAGGTATGCATTTCGCCCACCCGGTTCCTGATTCAATCAAGCGTATACGAGCGCTTTGCGCAAGAGTTTGTCGCACACGCAAAATCGATTCGTGTAGGCCATGGACTGTCGCCTGAAACGGATATGGGGCCCTTGGCTAATATTCGGCGCCTAGATGCAATGAAGGCTTTCACAGAAGACGCAGTTGCATGTGGCGCAGACCTTCTATGCGGAGGCGCGCAGGTGGGGACGCAAGGTTGTTTCTTCCAACCTACTGTGCTTGGAAATGTACCAGTAACAGCGAGGGCCATGAACGAGGAGCCCTTCGGCCCTTTAGCACTGCTGAGCTCTTTCGAGAATCTCGACGAAGCGTTGGCGGAAGCGAACCGGTTGCCTTATGGACTTGCCGCTTACGCCTATACGACATCGAGCGCTACGTCTCATCGCCTTATCCAGGGAATCGAGAGCGGCATGTTGTCGATCAATCACGCAGGTTTGGCACTCCCTGAAACGCCTAATGGAGGAATAAAGGATTCCGGACATGGGGCAGAAGGCGGAAGTGAGGCGATCGAGAACTATTTGAACAGCAAATTTGTCACGCAGGCCAATGCTTGAATGAATGAGGATCTTTTATGACGGCCGTTACACCGGAGCAGCGACTAGCAGCTTCAGGCTTCGACCTCCCAAACTCGCCTAAGCCCAAAGGGCACTACGCGCCCTACTCATGCATCGCGAGCGATGCCATCAGGCTCGTAAGTATCAGCGGACAGACGTGCCGTATCGATGGTGTAGCAATGCAGGGAATCTGCTCCGAGCAAGCCGATCTGGAGGGTCCCCGAACTGCTGCGCGAGTGGCCATGCTTAATACCTTGGCTGCCCTCAAACTGGCCTGCGAGGACCAACTGGGTCAGGTGAAACATTTGGTCAGATTACGCGGCTTTGTCAGAAGCGATGAAAGCTTCACTGCACACACCGCAGTGTTAGACGCTGCCTCGGAAATCCTTGCAATCGCTTTTCCCGATCTTCCGCTCCCAGCTCGAACAGCTGTCGGAGTCAGCAGCTTGCCTGACAAAGCCTGGATTGAATTGGAGCTAGACGTTCATACCCAATCCGACGGCAACCCTCTCTGCTGAACCACTTCATTTCCATTACTGGAGGTACCAACATGACTCGATATGACGAACTGTTTGAAGTGGACCGCGCTCACTTCATGCACCCTTCCACGCACGCCCATGACCATGCCACTGGAGCACTTCAGGGAAGGATCATCAAGAGCGCATCCGGGATCCGTGTAAAGGACAGTGAGGGACGCGAGTTCATTGACGGATTCGCGGGACTGTATTGCGTGAACATCGGATATGGCCGACTTGAAATTGCGGAGGCGATGTACGAACAAGCGAAACAGTTCGCCTACTACCACACCTACGCTGGGCACTCTTCCGAAGCCATTATCGAACTGTCGAGCCGAATCATTGATTGGGCTCCGGCTGGGATGAAAAAGGTTTACTACGGACTTTCGGGCTCCGATGCCAATGAAACGCAGGTCAAGCTTGTTCGGTACTACAACAACGTATTGGGACGCCCACTCAAGAAGAAAATCATCGCGCGCCAGCGTGCCTATCATGGCTCAGGAATTATGAGCGGGAGCATGACCGGCCTACCTAGCTTTCATCAGAACTTCGACTTGCCGCAACAAGATATCAGGCACGCCATGTGCCCACACTTTTACAAAGCGCCAGGTGGCATGGATGAGGCTGCCTATGTGCGTATGTGCGCAGAAGACCTTGAGCAGCTCATCATCAGCGAAGGGCCCGATACGGTTGCGGCATTCATCGGTGAACCAATCATGGGGACGGGCGGAATTATCGTCCCGCCAGTGGGTTACTGGGAGGCCATCCAAGGGGTGCTTAGCAAATATGACGTGCTGCTGATCGCTGATGAGGTCGTCTGTGGATTTGGCCGTCTTGGAACCCCAATGGGCAGCCAGTTTTTCAATATGAAGCCGGACCTGATTACAGTCGCGAAAGGTTTGACCAGTGCGTATGCGCCTATGTCCGCCTCTATCATCGGCGAGAAAGTCTGGAACGTTATCGAGCAAGCATCGACGCGCGAAGGCCCCATGGGTCATGGCTGGACTTACTCAGGGCATCCCCTGTGTGCAGCTGCCGCACTTGCGAATCTGAATATTCTCGAGACTGAGAATATTGCGGCGAATGCAGCGGAGGTGGGAACCTATTTTAACCAGCAACTTCGCGAGGCTCTGAAAAACAGCCCGGTCGTAGGAGAAGTACGAGGCGTGGGCATGCTTGCCGCTGTGGAGTTCGTAGCTGACAAAGAACAGCGCACGCCGTTTGATCCTGCCCGCAAGGTAGGTCCCATGGTCGCGGCTGCATGTATGGAACGCGGGCTGATTGCACGGGCACTGCCACATGCTGACGTCCTTGGATTCGCTCCTCCATTGGTTTTAACGACTGCCGAAGCCGATGAAATTGTATCCATTACCCAAGCAGCAATCGAGGCAGTAGCTAAGCAAGTCCGGTAGGTAAAAAACGACCCCGTACCATTTTTTACAGAGCTAAAGGCACCGCGCGACGGCGCCTTTAGTGGTATCGGTTCGGGCTTAGGGCAAACTGATCTGCCAATTCGCTGGCCTGATTCTAACGCCATGGTGAAACGGGTATCGCCGTGGCGGGGAGCCGTTTTTGCATTAATGGGATCACTATCAGGAAAAATAACCGTTGACCCCATCTCAGAAATGGACGCTGTTACATTTGTGAGGCTCCGCCATCAGCGAAGAGCTCGACGCCGTTGATGTAGCTGGCTTGATCTCCTGCCAGAAAAGCCACAGCTGATGCAATTTCAGACGCCTCACCTATACGATTGAGTGGACTTTTTGCCTGCAGAAAGGCCAGTCCCTCTTCAGCATGATCACCAAACGCTTCGCGAAGTGAAGAAGTATTAGTCGGGCCCGGGCTCAGTATGTTGATACGGATGCCTGACCCTTTTAGTTCGACGATCCAGCTTCGTACCATATTGCGAACAGCTGCTTTTGTTGCGCCATAGATACTCATCGTCGCCCCTGGATCTATGGAGGCTGAAGAACCTATGATCACTACGCTTGAGCCTCTTTTCAGCAGCGGCAACGCACCTTGAATGGTAAGCACAACGCCCTTAACGTTCGTCGAAAACATCTGGTCGATCTGTGTCTCAGTGATTTGACCAAGGGGCGCATGAACTCCGCCACCTGCGTTTGCCACCAGCACATCGATTCGACCAAATTTTTGTTCTATTACGGAATAGGGTTGTTTGAGACTCTCAGCACTGCTCACGTCCGCGGAAAGTCCCAGGGCGTTTTCTCCAAGTAATGCCACAGCTTCATCCAAAGCCTGCTGTTTTCTACCTGTGATAACTACGAAAAAACCGTCTTCAACGAGTCGACTAGCAATGGCGAATCCAATGCCGCTGCTACCGCCCGTCACCAAGGCTATACGTTTTTCCGGCTGCTCTTTCATGTCTTATCTCGATTCCATGTTGTAGTGACCGCTACAGTATTCGTTTTTAGTGATCGCTACAAGACATTTGTAGTGATCACTAAACCATGGCATATTGGTAGTCATCTTTGCGTTCCGGAGGGCGGTATGAACAGGCAGGCTGGCGTCACCGCTTCCGAAGCTATTACAGAAGCGGCCGAAACACCGAGGGTATCAAGACGCTCATTTGACAGAAAGTTAGGCATCGTCAAGGCGAAAGAACTCTTCCATCAGTACGGCTACGACGCCTTGGGAATCGCCGACCTAACGGCGGCATTGGACATAAATCCACCTAGCCTTTATGCCGCATTCGGCAGCAAGGCGGGTTTGTTTGACCGCTGCCTGGATGTCTATGCCGCGGAGGCGAATTTACCTGCCGCGAAGATCCTTGTGGACGGCCGACCATTACCTGAAGCGATACAGGCTCTTATGCTTGAGGCGGCGAAGTTGTATGGGAGGTCTGCAACGCAGAGAGGCTGCTTGGTCGCGGAAGCAATGAGGGCAGCGGATCCAAAGGCAAGGGCGCTAGCGAGCAGATATGGGAATTCAGCGTCCATATTCATTAAAGGCTATATCGCAAAGTCTCATCCTCGGCAAGCAAGGGAGCTTGCGGACTTCGTAGTTACAACACTCCAAGGCCTGTCTGCGGCTTCCCGGATCGGTTTGCCAAAAAAGCGCCTGATAGCAGTAGCAAAACTTGCAGGATTGGCCTTCGAATCGTTAACAAAAATCGCATCACAGGATGAGAAAAATGACCATCATTGACCATGTCGAAATTGCAGTCCGAGACGCGGATCTTTCCCGCGAATTCTATGAACAAGCATTAGCTCCTTTGGACATCGTACGCCTTATCACGATCCCAGCCGATCGAACACATCACGGAGGAACACGCCATGGGTTCGGTAAAGACGGCTATCCGCGCCTGTGGGTACACAGCGGTGGAACTCCAGGGGTAGGCTTGCATATTGCTTTCGCAGCTTCTGATCGAGCCACCGTCGATAGCTTTTACAGCGCTGCACTAACAGCGGGCGGCATCGACAACGGCAAACCGGGTGTACGCCCCCGCTACCATGATAGCTACTATGCCGCCTATGTGATCGATCCTGACGGAATCAACGTCGAGGTCGTTTGCCAAGCACTAATTTAAGCGATCCCATGAAAAGCTATTTATGATCGACTGCCGCTAACCAGTTAACTCATTACCGGGTTAGCGGTGATCCCAAGTGGATGTCTATTTATGCTAATACGGCTGCCTGACCGATATTAAATCCGGAACTGATGAACAGCAGCCCCGAGGCTAGAGCTCAAATTCGCCAATGTCCGGGCAGCTCTGGCGCTTTCATTGGTTTTCTTCGCCATATCTTCCGAAGCCAACGCAATTTGCTGAACGCTTCTGTTGACGTCTTCCGAAACCACTGTCTGCTCGTGCGCCGCACTTGCAATCTGTGCGTTCATAGCTTTAATGGTGCTCACCAATGAAGTGATCGCCGATAGAGCCGTCATCGCTTTCTCAGCCTCACCACTAGTCGTTCTACCCGCCTTGCAAGACTCCCGCATAGCCTTGACCGTAGCTGCTGCACCAGATTGCAGTCGTCCTATCATTGATTGAATTTCCAACGTACTAGACTGAGTGCGGCTAGCTAATGCCCGCACCTCGTCAGCAACGACCGCAAATCCCCTACCCGCCTCGCCTGCACGAGCGGCTTCGATGGCTGCGTTTAATGCCAACAGATTGGTCTGTTCGGCAATTGAGCGGATGACGACAAGTACCTTTTCAATCGATCCGACCTCTTGTTGCAGATGGTCGAGGACAGCGCTGCTGCTTTCCAGATTTGTAGTCAAGCCGTGTACATGTCCAACGCTTGCTTCGACCACTTTTCGGGCCGCACTTGCTAGGCTCTCAGCCTCATTTGCAGCGCTGGACGCCTCTCCAGCGCTACCTGAAACCTGAACAGCTGCTGCCGACATTTCATTGATAGCTGCAGCGACTTGATCGGTTTCGATCATCTGGAGCTGGGTGGCTTGCTCGGTGAGCTCGACCTGAGCTGAAACGCCTAAGACATGACCGTTCAACTGCACAGTGATGTCTTTTACATGGTCCACTAGCTTATGAATTTTTTCTACAAAACGGTTGAAAGCTCCAGCCAAGTCTCCGATCTCATCATTACCCGTCAGCAGGATTCTTACAGTCAGATCACCATCACCTGCTGCTATCTGGTCCAGGCTATTTCGAAGACTTTTGAGTGGCCTCAGCATTCGACGGATGAGCACCGTTGCGACTGCCGCCAGAATCAGCAGGACAAGTAGGCTAAGCGCGGCAACCCACTTTATAACCTTGTGATTCCGGGCTTTGAGTTCAGCCGCTATGGAATCCATTTGGACTGCAATGTCATCAAGATTGACCGACGTACCAATCATCAAATCCCATTTATCAAGATAGAGCGCATAGCCGATTTTACTGACGACACGATCACTGTCGGGTAATGGAAAGCTGTAAGCCTGGAAATGGGACCCACTTTTGCCCGCAGCAACCAAAGCGTTAATGACGTGCAGACCATTCGGATCTTGGAAATCCTTGAAGCTAGTACCTATTTTAATGTCCTTATCGGCCCAAAATATCCGAACGCTCTGCGAGTCGTAGCCGAAAAAGTATCCATCCTTCCCGTAACGCAATTGCTTCAACAGCTCCACCGCCTTTGCCCGGGCCTCAAGATCACCAGGCGCAGAACGGCGATAAAGAGGTTCGATGACGCTCTGGGCAACCTGAACCGAGTGCTCAAGTGATGTTTTTCGCTCTGCTATCAGTAGGTCGTTCATCTCGACAAGCTGCTCGCTGGCAGCTTGCCGGAGCTCAATAATCGATACTGTGGCAATCAACGATGCCAGGATGATGAGAGGCAATACGCAGAGCAGGACAAATCGGGTCTGAATGGAAACACGCATCGTTGATACCGCTGTTTGTGGAGGTTCTAATAAGCAGAATGTGGATGTTGAACTGAAGCACTGCCCCCTCACGCAGCCACTAACAGAGCTGCAGAGGGACGGTTAAAACGCTAAAAATAAGAATGGCCGGAGGAAATAGATTCCCCCAGCCACCCCACTGTTTTAAAACGTCCAAGCAGGTTGAGGCACATCGTTAGAGCTCAGCGCTATCTTCTTGCTGAAACTGAACCCTGCAGAATGGCCATCCAGAAAAAGAACCGAGACCTCGACCGCGTGCTGCTACCTAACCAAAATAAATGTTTGGACGGGAGAAGGCACAACGCTGCCGCTCGCCTACAGTTTCCTTACCATGGCTGACGGCCATGGCTGCCGAAGAAACCACCTGTTGGGCCTTGAGCGTCAAGCAAAGCCATCTTGACGGCCGTCACTGCACCTTCGTCGGGCGTGAGGAAACCAGAATTTCCATTCAGATCCGTGCGCACATGCCCTGGCTCCACAACGTTGACTTTGATGCCAAGAGGTTCCAGTTCCTTAGCGAACGAAACGGTGACAGCGTTTAACGCAACTTTCGAAGCCGTGTAATCGAGCAAATTAACCGTTGAGAAAATCGATGTCGGATCGGTGATAAGCGCAAGCGACCCGACGCCGCTACCCATCATGACTACTCGTGCTTCGTTAGCAGCCTTGAGCAATGGCAGAAAAGCTTGCGTCACCCGCACTGGACCAAATAGGTTGACCTCAAAAACGGCTTTCATATCCTCCATCCGAATCTGGCTCGGAGGGAGTGTCATGTCTACAGCAATTCCCGCGTTGTTAACCAGAACGTCCAGCGCGTCAATTTTGGAGCCTAACGTTTGGGCGGCATTACGCACGCTTACCTCGTCGGCAACGTCCAGTTCGAGAAAATTAACGTCGTGCCCTTCCGCCCGCAGCTGCGCTACAGCTAACTCGCCACGCACTTGGTCGCGAGCACCAATCCAGACAGACAAACCTGCTTGGGCTAAGCCGCGGGCGATTGCCAAGCCAATCCCCTTGTTAGCGCCGGTAACTAGCGCTTGTCGTTTATTCGTCATGATGCGTATTCCTGATTTTAAAGAACATGCATGCCCGGAAGGACATTCAGCCTGATGAGTTTGGGTTTGTTGCGTGAGCCGCTCACCTAACAAGAAAGCGTGATCGGCATATGCATAGAGTGGTGACAGCGTGGAAAATACCTAGGCGTTTCAACGGCGACGAACACCTGCGGAAGCAATGTCTCGCAGCCAGAATGCTTGATCTCCTCGGCTCTGAAATAAGCCAAGGAGAACAAATCGAACACTGTTCCAAGCAGGCTTGATCAAGCCTGCGGCAGACCAGGTGCGAGTTCACTGCATCAGCGGTGTTGAGCCACAGCGTCAGTCTGCGCGCCTTGCACGTGATGCTGAAGGTCGCCAGGCAAGCGGAGCGTTACTTCACGACGGCTGAATCGCCACTCACCGTCGTGTCGCTCGAATTGGTCAAGGTACTTGCCGGTGCAGATTGGCTGCAGAGGAAATCCATCAAGTTGCTGATGTACGGTGTAGTAGCTTGCTGAACTCGCCTTATCGCCCGACGCATCGACTTCGATCAGGACGTTCGCAACTGTGTGCCAGGTGCGAGGAGTGCCGTCTGTATGAACCTGCAAGCCCGCATTAAAAAATGCCAGCAAGCCTTCGATCGTCGAAGCCTCATTTCCCATCACGTGCAGGACAGCATGCTGAAGAACATCTGCTACGCCCTCAAAATCTCCACTATCCAACCGATGGGTATAGGTCGCCTGAAGGCGATGAATCGCGCTCTCCGCGTCTAGTCGTGCCAAGGTATCCAAGCTTTTGTCGGTGCCAGTCATCACAATTACTCCAAAAAGCTCGCGAAAATGCGAGCTATATAGCGATCGATACATAGGTATCTTTACATAGCCAATGGCTTCGGGGCAAGCTCTTTGTAGCGATCGATATAGTGAATGGAAGGATGGAAGGAACGTGAGTTCAAGCGTCAAATATCTAAGCCATTCTTCTGACCGGGAATGCCAATGCCAGCCTTGCCGTGACTCAACATCGATTCTGCGCGGATTTCGATGTTAGGCCTATTCCTAGACGGTCATCATCGGCGCCCAACAGGCGATGCCAGCGCCGACGTCACAGGTGAACCGATTCGATGGTGAGTCAGCTAATTAATCCGTCGCTGCCCCATAGTGAGATTATGCAAGAGTGAACTTCTTCACCATCAATGACATATTGTTGGCAATTCTAGCGAGCTCATGACTCGCCGCAGCGGTCTGAGTCGCGCCTGTAGAAGTCTGAATTGACACGTCACGAATAGAGCTGAGACTCTCACTGACCTTCTGGGCAACCAGCGACTGCTCCTCAGTCGCGCTTGCGATCATCTGGTTTTGGCTATTGATCAGAGACACCGCCCGAGAGACCTTTTCCAGCGCATCGCCCGCAGCTAGAGCAACGCTCAATGTCTCGTTGGCTTGCTTTGCACTGTGCTGCAGTGAGTTGACGGTACTGCTACTTCCGTCCTGAATCGACTGAATCATAGACTCGATACTGAAGATCGAGGACTGAGTGGTGTGAGATAAAGATCGAACCTCATCTGCGACAACAGCAAAACCTCTACCTGCACTACCTGCCCTAGCAGCCTCAATGGCGGCATTTAGCGCAAGCAGGTTTGTCTGATCTGCGATGCCCCGGATTACATCAAGCACCTTACTGATGGCTTGTGTCTGATGAAGGAATTCCTGAGCTTCAGTAGAGCTCAGTCGCACTTGCCGCTCTAGGCTCCCTAATCGGGTAGCAGTTTTCTCAACTTGCTCTTTGCCATCTCTTGAGCTTGATGCAGATGTCTGTGATAGCTCAGAGGTGGAGACAGCATTTTTCGCGACCTCATCAACGGCAAGACTTAATTCTTGAACAGAGGAAAACGCACGGTCGATGTCCAAATTTTGCCTGGTTAACCCACCGCTCATGTCACTTACAACCGCGCTCACCTCTTCCGCTGCCGCAGCCAGTTGATTCGCGGTACTCCCTATCGAAGTAATCGTAGATCTTAGATTAGTTTGCATTTCATACATTGCCGCCAACAGCAATGCAGCTTCATCAGTTCCAGCTGTATCGATCGGCGATGTAAGATCCCCAGCCGCGATCGTGGAAGCAATCTGTACCGCTTGCCGGATAGGAGAAACGATACTGACCGTAAGGTACCATGCGAGAATGATTGTAATTATTACGGCCACAGAGAGCGTGAACGCAACTACAAACTGCACTTCTTTGTACAGAGTTGCCGAGAACGAGGCAGCGTCATTCGCCCCAGCTTGTTGATGACTAGTCAGCTGTTTGAGATGGGTAGTTAACTGCCGCCCAGCCTCGGCAAGAGTGTTATTAATCTCCTGCACGCCAGGAATATTTCCTTGATCATGGCTGGTAAGATATAGAAACTTACCAAGCTCCTGGACGTATCGCCAATATACGTCCTCGAATTTTTTGAGATCTCTTTTTTCATCTGGGCGTATCAGCCTAACACGTAGATCCTCAAGGATCTTATCAATGGCAACTTGAGAATCAAGAATTAATTCAGCGCTATTTTTCTTGTAAGCAACGTCTGTACTGGCTCGGTAGCGCTGACCTTCAAGGCGCATACTCGCTACCTCTGCGCCAAGCAGCTGAATTTTATTAAGATTAGGAACCCAAACTTGGTTAATATCATCGGTGGCGTGCTGCAATCTTCCCATTTGCACAAGACTGAAGCTCCCAACGCCAATCAGCATAAGGGTAATGATTGAAAAACCCGCCGCTGATCGGGTGCCAATCTTTAAACGTCTCAAAAATTTGTTCATCTGTGCAGCTCGCTTATTTGTAGGCACGCCTTCAGGTGTGCATGATAACGATCGTTGATACAAAATATTTTTGGCAAACAAAGGCCCGGAATACACCGTGCTACTGAGCTATTCGTTATTCTGGTATTTCAGGCAGGAGATAGCAGCACAACGGCGTCAAGTGGACCTAAGGCCGATGGCAATACCAAGTCGTGTGAACTTCTGAAATCTGAGATCTGCAAGCAGCATCCGGATTTATCGTTTGCCTGCTAACAGCTCAACCCCATTCAAATAATGAGAAGTATCACTAGCTAAAAATGTCGCTACCTGTATGATCTCGCGCTGAGAACTGTTGGGCTCGAAAGAAAATCTATTTCTTCGGGAGCTAAATAGCAGCTCTTTATTTGAAGCCGTGCTTATTGAACCTACCGGCGAAGTCGCTGAACATCCGCTAAGCAGATTTACACGTACCCCGATCTCTCCGAGATCCGTTGTCCACCCTTCAACCAAACTGCGAAGCGCTGACTTTGCAGCATGCCTAAGACCCATTCCCTGTTCATAGGTACTAGGGACGTGGTCTCCAATTATGACAACGGACCCTCCATCCCCCATTATCGATCGGGCTGCCTGAATGGTGAACGCTACCCCCTTAATATTTGCATCAAACATTTGATCGAATGCGCGCTCAGTGATCTTCCCGATAGGGAGATCTGCCACAGTAGCGGTGGTAAGGATCAGTACATCCAATCGACCATGGGTCGCCTGAATCCGAGCGACTAAACATTCAGCATCTGCAACCTTCGACAAGTCAGCTAACACCCCGGTGGCATAGAAGCCCAGCTTCGCCACAGCATCATCAATTTGCGCCTGAGTGGCGCCAGTGACGATTAATTCGGCACCATGACTGGCCAGACCTTGGGCGATGCCCAGACCAATACCAGAGGCACCGTTGGTAACTAAAATGACTCGGTTCCTGAGCACGAGCGCCCCCTAGTAATGGCTATCCGCCCACTCTATGTATCGGACACTATATAAAAAGTTTTCATTGGGCAATATTTTTCGGATAGAGCTCAGAGTTAAACGATTAAGCGCTCCATAGCCGCACGTCGCTCAAACTACGAATTGGGTATGAAAAGCAGCAAACGAACATTGCTGACTAGGGGGCTAGGAAGGCGCAGTCAAACCGTTCCACAGCCAAAAGGGCGGGAGTTTTTACTCAAGAGTCGTCGAGAAATGTAAAGGCAGGGCAGCGCATACTGGCAGCGCCGCTCCCTCAATTCAGCGCAAATTCTGATTCGAAAACTTTACCTGCTACCTTGGAGCACTCCACCAGCTTATCCTGGGCATAGCCTAGACAAGCGTAGGACGAGAGCCCGCGAAGAGTCATGACCACATAGTCGGTTATCCCGTCCACCTTCTCAGGTAATGCATGGTCAGCTACGTAGGAGCGAATCTCAGCAATGGCCGGGCTGGCAATCCTTACAGCCATGGCAGCAGCCTCCGGATCATCCGCGCGCATTGCTTCTGTGACCATGCAACCGCGAAGCGTGGGATGCTGGGTGTAGTGCTTAGCCACACTGACAAAAAGATTCGTTAAAACTTCTTGAGGCTCACCCTTCAACGCCAGAAGCTCACCTATGGGAAGCGCGCTGGTCGATACATACCTGTTCAATGCACGTTCAAACAAGTCCAGCTTGCTACCATAGGCGGCGTAAAGACTCGGCGGCACAATTACCATTGCCTTGGTCAAATCAGCGATGCTCACCGCATCATAGCCACGCGCATGAAAGAGTTCTTGAGCGATTCGCACACCCTCCTCGCGATCAAAGGCAGGCCGGCGACGGCGTATCGTTGTATTCATTTCCGTAGATTCCCTAGTCATCCCTAAGTGTAAACCCTACAGCCTTCCAGCGCGAGCCTAGCTATAGCGACCACTATATTCTTCTTGCAGCCAATTGCTAGCCCTAATATAGTGGTCACTACATAGTTCAATTGCAGGGTTTAATCATGGTTTTCGAAAACAAAATTGCAGTCGTCACCGGCGGTTCCTCGGGCATAGGCCTTGCCATTGCCAAGGATCTGGCTAAGCGTGGCGCTCGCGTGTTGATCACTGGGCGCAATCCAGAAAAGCTTGAACAAGCGGTAACAGAGATTGGGAAGCAGGCGTCCGGAATGGTGGTCGACATCGGCAAGGTCGCAGACATCAAAGCTCTGTTTGAACGGGCTCAGGAACAGTATGGGCGAGTCGATATTCTTGTCGCGAATGCAGGGGGGGCGGAGGCAGTGCCCCTACGATCGATTACCGAAGCTCACGTCGACGAGACTCTCAATACAAACCTCAAAGGCGTGATCTTCACAGTTCAAGGCGCCCTACCTCTTATGGGCGATGGCGGCTCAGTAATCCTTATAGGTTCTACAGCATCGATCAACCCTCCTGAAGGTATGAGCGTTTACGGGGCTGCTAAAGCGGGTGTCCGCAACCTAGTACGCGCATGGATTCAGGAACTGAGGGGCTCAGGCATTCGAATCAATGTGGTCAGCCCAGGGCCCACCCGTACACCAGGGTTCGACGCCTATTTCCCCAAAGAACAAGCTGAAGGCGTTTTCGCATTTCTGGCCGAAAAAAGCACGGTTGGCCGAATCGGCGCTCCGGACGATATCGCCCAAACCGTATCATTTCTTGCCAGCGATGCCGCTGGATACATCAACGGTGTCGAGCTGTTCGTTGACGGCGGCGCGTCTCAAATCTAACGCACGAGCACTCTACTAGCCTCCGAAACTTAAAGGCCGACCTCTTGCTAATTCGACCCCTCCAGAAAGCGGCCGCCCCAGCGCATAGCTGAACCTTTGCGCTTGGGACAAGCTTTACTGCGGGACTGATGCTGCAAATGGACTACTTGGTCTTGATCGTAGCGCTGCCGAAAGTCCAGCAGGATCTGGGATTTTGCAAAGCAAGGCTGTCGTGGGTACGAAATGCCTCTGCCAATGCCTTCGGCGGATTGCTCCTATTAGAGGGAGGCTCGGTGACATGATTGGCCAGATACGAGCTCTTGAACTGGAGCTGATAGTTTTCATCGCGGCATCGCTGATGGGCGGATTCGCTTCATCTCCTGGAGTGCTGATAATTGCCCGCATACTCCAAGGGATGGGGCCGCGCACCCCAGTGTATTGGCGACTGCGTTCGTAGCTGCCACAGCAATAGCTCCCGTCTCAGCCCTGACGGCTCCAGATTCGGTACAAGGTCATCGTTCCATACCCTTAACAGGTTCGCACATGACGCCCCAGCGATTTTTCGACAGTAAAACCTTGAGCGGATCAGCATGATTTATCCATCCAAACGTCGCGCTATGAAGGCGAATGCACACAAGCCATTCGAAGGTCACCACGTGCGCCCTATACAACCCAGCACCCTGGTGTGGGAATTTACGATATGGAATGTAACGCTAACCGTTGCAATTGCACCTAAGACTCAAGCTCAGACAGGCATAAAAAGCAGCACCGAAGTCAAGTAAAAATTACTGAATAAATGTTATCCGTCCTACGCTGAAGGAGAACAACTAAATGGTACGTCTAATTGCAGCGCTTATAAGTTGTTCGCTCTCTCTAAGCTGCTTGGCAGATCTGCGACTGCAGTCACCTTCCCAGATATGCACAGTTTTAAACGACACCCAGTTGAGGGCAGGCGAATGGACAACGTATCAGGATGGGCATGAGGGATGCACAAGCGGCGCTCGTTTAATAACGCCTACCTCTACTGACGGCAATAAGATCTCCTTTATTGCTGAGGGCTCGAGCGGGGCTCCGAACCGGGTCAAGCTGACTCTAAATGTCCACCTGCCATCCGATGAGGATGCTGCAAAAAGAGAACTTATTAGAGCAACCAAACGCCTATCGGTGCGCATGCTGGGCCTATCCATCCCGCACAGATTTGACGAAGCAATTGTAAAAGGAGAATTTATACAGCTAGACGTGGGCAGCGGCCGAGCAACATTGATGCGAACATCCGTTAACAAACAAAGCTATGTTCTTTCAGTACTTATGGAATAAAAAGGCCAGCAATACAAAGTGCCGCACTGCTTTAGATGAAAAAGATGTTGGAAGCGCTCAATTTTAGGCTAACAGCACCTTTTTAGCATCTGATCTGAACGACTTTATGTTCCAGCAAGCGCAAGCTTGCTGGAGCATCCAATGGCGCCGATATCGCAATAGTTACATACCACCAATGACAGCAATCCAAACACCTAATGATTTCTTCTATAAATGAAACAGTCGTCTGCGGATTAATACCAAGTCCCTTATCTATCCATGTGCGTCATCGTCGGCTGGCGAAGTGCCCTATTAGTGTACAGCGCTACCGACTACTCACTATTTGGTAGCAACATCGTCAGATGTTATTCCTTGAATGCCTCATCCAATGGAACCCTGTAACCAGTAGCAAGCCGGTTTGTCTCATTGGCCATGCCAATTACGGCCTGCAGTTCGCCAAACATTTCATCAGTCATTCCCGCTTTACGGGCGCCGGCGATATGGGAGCCGATGCAATACGGACAGTTGTTGGTAACGCTCACTGCCACGTATATCAACTCTTTCGTCAAAGCGTCCAAGGCGCCTGGCGCCATGACCTGCTTCAAGCTTTGCCACGTGCGCTCCAGGTTATCGGGATGCGCTGCCAAACATTTCCAGAAATTGTTGACCTGATCGACTTGACGGACTTGCATGATGTCATCGTAAACCGCCCGCACTCGCGGGGGCGCCTGCTCGTACTCCACCAAATGCTTGGACGACATACTTTTCTCCTGCGCTGATGACGGTGCAAATCAATGATCTGTGTTGACTCACCCTTATGGAACTGAAAACGCAAGCACGGGGCAAGGCGTATCGGCAAGATATCACCTTAACCGAGATATCGCGGTAGACCGTGGAGTGTAGATTCTGAGGGTAAACATGCACCTACAGCCTGGCGGCCATGGCAATCTCATGCCAGATGCTTGACTCCCTAGAAGCGGCCCCGGCCGAAGCGATGCCTGTCGAAGCAAACATCTCTCTCTACCCGCGAAAGCCTCAACGCCCTCGTCCTAAGACTCCGCATACTGATTTTTTCAGAGTACTTCAAAGTATCTTGCGAAGTATACTTAGTCTGTGACCATTGGTTTAGAGCTATTCGAAGCTTTTTTATTGGTCACGGCGACAGTTTTCGACTGGTTTGAATTGAGAGCTTACCCACACACATACACAGTCTCCAGTCGTGAGCAGCACGATCATCGTAAATGCGAGATAGCAACCCAAGGTCTCTCCCAAACCTAGTCTTTGTAGTGAACCAACGTACCAATATCGCCTTTGGTACCCTGTAGTCCACAGGACAACCTCTTGCCGACTTCCTGGGGAGCTGCGTATGAACAACTTGGAAATAGCGTCTAGCGTCATTAGATCTGCCAGCAAGATCGTGTTTTTCACTGGTGCCGGCATTTCAGCAGAGAGCGGGATTCCAACATTTCGAGATAAGCTCACCGGATTATGGGAAAAATACGATCCTCTGAAATTAGAAACGGCTAAAGCATTCCGAGAAAACCCTGCTCTGGTGTGGGGATGGTATCTCTGGCGCCGCCAGCAAATGGGCTTGGCTGAGCCTAATGCCGCGCACCTGACAGTCTCTCTTTTTGCTGGCACCGGCCGAGATATCTCTGTAGTTACTCAAAATATCGATGATTTGCATGAGCGTGCTGGTTCTCAGAACGTCGTGCATCTGCATGGCAGTCTAGAAAAGCCGAAATGCTTCGGCTGTCACCGAATCGCTGAATTGAAACCGGAGCAACTGACTGTCTCCAACGAGGGTGAACAAATAGCGCCCCCCCGCTGCCGGCATTGCAACGGGCGACTCCGACCCGGCGTTGTTTGGTTCGAAGAGAATTTGCCACCTGGTGCTTGGAAGTCAGCAATGACTTCAGTGAAAAGCTGTGACGTACTTCTCTCTGTTGGTACCTCAGGCTTTGTAAGACCTGCGGCAGATATTCCGGAAATCGCCTTAGCTGCTGGCGCGACCGTTATCCACGTAAATCTGGCAGATGTCAGCCTGGAAAACGAAAAGGAGATCATGCTGATTGGCAGCGCTGCAACGATTCTGCCCGCGCTGTTCCAGGCAGCCGCCAGCGTATGACATGTGGTCCATTCGGGGTATGTTCACTATTGGGCCGTCCGGTTAAGACGGTCAGCCGCGACTGAAAGCGATACCAGTTTATGCTGCCGCTGAGCACGGAGAAGCTCGACCCGGGCCAAGGTCACAAATCTGCCAATAGGCTAAGACGAGATGACATCCCAGTATTTAAACCCGTTGTTTTAGCCGCGCTCATTGCTTCCCAGTCCGCGACGAAGGTACTCAATATGTTCGTGTCGAACGTTTGTATCAGGGTATGCGTCCGGCCAAGTCATCTACCCAGCCCCGCAAAGCCAAGACATGGTGTGCACTTGAATTTTAAGTGGACACCAGTTCTAGCCTTTTAAGCGGGTATTTCATGCAGCCAACACGCCGTTCCTATTCCAAGTCCTTCAAGGCTCAGGTCATTCAAGAGTGTGCGCAGCCCGGCGCTTCGATTGCCAGCGTCGCGCTCGGCCATAGCCTCAACGCAAACCTCGTCCACAAATGGATTCGGCTGCAAGCGAAGAAAAGCCCGGCGCTCCCACCTGCATTTATTCCGTTAGCCATGCCGCTGCCGGGGCAAACTCCCATTCAGCATCATCGAATATCTGCGTTGAAATACAGCACCCGCGCGGCACCATCAAAGTGAACTGGCCAAATGAAAGTGCTGCCGCCTGTACGACTTTTCTTCGAGACCTTTTGCGATGATTCGCATCGACTCCATCTGGCTCGCCACCGAACCGATGGACATGCGCGCAGGCACCGAAACGGCGCTAGCCAAGGTGATCGCGGTGTTCGGTGCGGCGCAACCTCACTGCGCTTATCTGTTCGCCAACCGCCGCGCCAATCGCATGAAAGTGCTGGTGCATGACGGCTTCGGAATATGGCTGGTGGTGCGCCGGTTGAACCAAGGCAAGTTCCACTGGCCTGGCATTCGTCATGGTTCTGAGATGGAACTGGATGCCGAGCAACTTCAAGCCTTGGTGCTGGGGCTGCCATGGCAACGCGCAGGTTCTGGAGGCTCGATCACACTGCTTTAACGGCTGCCATTAGCCTATCGGTCTATCGTCGCGAATTGCCTGCTCTGGCAAAATCGGCCCCATGACGTCGCTACCCAATCTCGATCACCTTCCCCCTGAACAACTGCGCGCCTTGGCGGCGCAGTTGATGCAGCGTGTCGAAACGCTCGACCACCAGGTCGACACGCTGGGCAAGACGGTTGAGACGATGGGCAAGAAGATCAACCGCGACCAGACAGTGATCGAGAAGCTGACCCACGAGATCGCCCAGCTCAAGCGTTTGAAGTTTGCCAAGCGCAGCGAGCAGATGAATCCTGAGCAGGCCAGTTTGCTCGATGACCTGATCGATACCGATATCGCAGCGATTGAAGCAGAGCTTCTAGCCTTGCAGATAGTGCCAGCGGCGACCGAGAAAAAGCAGAAACCCAAGCGCACTGAATTACCGGCTGAGTTTCCACGCACACTGATCCATCACGAACCGGACAATACTAACTGTCCATGCGGCTGCGCCCTCAAGCGCATTGGTGAGGACGTCAGCGAGAAGCTGGACTACATGCCCGGCGTGTTCACCGTCGAACGCCATGTCCGTGGCAAGTGGGTCTGCGATCACTGCGAAACGCTGATCCAGGCACCGGTTCCGGCGCAGGTCATTGATAAGGGCATCCCGACTTCGGGCCTGCTCGCACACGTCATGATCGCCAAGTTTGCTGACCATCTGCCGCTTTACCGTCAGGAATCGATCTTCGGTCGACCGGGCCTGGCGATCCCACGTTCAACCTTGGCTCAATGGGTTGGCGTGACCGGCGTTCAGTTGCAGCCGCTGGTCGATGCGCTGCGCGAAATAGTGCTTGGGCAACAAGTCATCCACGCAGATGAAACACCGGTGCAGATGCTCATACCAGGAACAAAGAAAACCCACCGCTCCTATGTTTGGGCCTACGCCACCAGCCAGTTCTCGGACTTGGCGGCGGTGGTTTATGACTTCAGCCCCAGCCGCGCCGGAGAACATGCTCGCAACTTCTTGAATGACTGGAAGGGCAAGCTGGTCTGCGACGATTTTGGCGGCTACAAGGCCAGCTTTGAACTCGGCGTGACCGAGATCGGCTGCATGGCTCATGCACGGCGTAAGTTCTTCGAACTGCACGCTACGAATAAAAGTACGCTCGCCGAGCAAGCTCTGCGCTATATCCAGCTGCTGTACGAAATCGAAAGTGAAGTCCGCGACCTGGAGCCAGATTTAAGGCGCCGAATACGGCAAGAAAAAGCTGTACCGGTGATGACCATGCTGCACGCCTGGATGAGCGCCCAGCGTGACCTCGTGCCCGAAGGTTCGGCAATCAGCAAAGCATTCGATTACAGCCTGAAACGCTGGGCAGCGCTGTCGCGCTACCTAGATGACGGTGCTGTACCCATTGACAATAATTGGGCAGAGAACCAGATCCGACCTTGGGCTCTTGGACGTAAGAATTGGCTCTTCGCAGGGTCGTTATGAAGCGGAAAACGGGCGGCGGCGATCATGAGCCTGATCCAATCGGCGCGGCTCAATGGAAATGATCCGTACGCCTACCTGAAGGATGTTCTCACGCGCCTGCCGACGCAGAAGGCGAGTGGAATTGAGGAACTACTTCCGCATAAGTGGCATACGGTGTAGTAACGGAAGGGGTGATACCCTGACGCAAAACGTCGAGAGTCTGGAAAGGAGCACCTATGATTCGGAAAGGATTACCATCGGACGCAAAAGCCATTGCGCAAGTCCATATCAGCAGTTGGCAAGACGCGTATCGCGACTTGATGCCTGCGGAATACTTGCTGTCATTGGGCGCTTCGCTGCCACAGCGGGAATCCTATTGGATTCGCTCGATTGAGTCGGGCGAATCGAACGTATTCGTCGCGGAGCTGAACAACGAGGTGGTCGGCTGGATATCGGTCGGGGTATGCCGAGATGAGGATATAGCCGCAGAAAATTTAGCTGAGGTCATGGCTCTCTGCGTTCTTGCCGAACAATGGAAAACTGGAGTCGGCTTTGCTTTGTGGCAGGCCGGGTTGCAGCATTTGATAGAGCAGGGTTATCAGCGTTTAACCCTTTGGGTCTTGACAGGAAATGAGCGAGCTATCCGATTTTATCGCAGCGTAGGATGTATTGAGGAAACGGGGAGTGAGCGCAATCTCGAAAGGGGAGGCGCAGCACTGGTAGAGGTGAGGTATCGGCTGCCCCTGATCCTCTGAGGTCGCGCAAGGTGGGATACCCGGACGGATACGTCTAACCTCCTGTCATGGACCTCGTAATTATTAAGGCTTCATTGGAGCAATTTGGTGGCCGACGCTTGGTGGAGATTGATCTTGTCCCAGGACTTCAAAAATCTGTGAGAGGTTTCCGGATACCTTAAGCTGAGCGGGCAAGGAAATCGAGCTCCGAACGTGATCTGAGCCAAGATGGCGCGGTCAATCCTAAATACTTTAGCCCAACTTCGACCGCTTACTTGCTTACTTGCTCAACGAATTCGCAGCTTGCGCAGTAGCTTTGCTAACGCAGTCTCATACTGCTCAGTGCTAGTAAAGTCGGCGTACAGTTTTCCTTCAAGGAAGGGCGGGAGGGTGCATTTTTCGTAGAGTAGCGGCAGCACAACGACTTCGCCACCTGCTATCTCGCGATTGATCGCTACATCAAGTTCTTTCTTAACCCAAGGAGCATCAATTGATCTTGAGGACAGGACCACACCAATGTAGCGCGTCTCCATCATCCCCTCCGATATCTTGCCAATCAGAGAATCGCCTATCTCTATTTCGGCTTCATCCACCCAGACTCGGGGCACCCCATGCTCCATCAGGTCTTTACGTAGCTGTCGAACAAAGGGCTTGTCCGCACTGGTGTGGCTCATGAATATCCCGTGATATTTCTCTTGGCGCAGATCAACCTTTTCGATACCAACAGCATCCAAAATCAAGCGATTGGCTGCGGCATCAGAGGTTGGTGGCGTGACCAACCAGCCAACATAGCCCCCTTTTGACACTCTGCCGCCAAGGCTATATCCCTCAGGACTGCAGGCAATCGAGGTATACCCCTCATCGTCCGCATCTGTGAGGCACATATTCCAGCCGGTAGAAGCCAGTGTCGCGAAATATCTGGCAAACGGGCTATCAGGATCGGTTTCACCCAACCGGCGCCCCTTCTTTACTAATAAGTCGCCAGTTTTCACCATGCGCGCTACGGGAGGTGCCACATACCCCAGCCAAGTGTCACGGTAACCGTAAAAGTTCATCCGCTTGGCGGCTGAAAGGCACCATACGACTGTTGCCCCACCCTTTATAGCCGCCTCCATTTCTCGCCTGCGATCCGAAGAATTGAAGACTGTGTCGATGTCATATGCCTCATTCTTGTGTTTTAGGTCCCCTAATTCGGTCGCCGAATCAGAAAACTCACTTTTTTCTCCAAAAAGGAAATGAGAGTAACTTGCGGGGTTGATGACGATAACGTCGTATTCGTAGAGCGGATAAGCGGATTTTTCGTCATTCGCGCTAGCGCCGCAGAGTCCTAGATTCTCAAACTCGACGCCATTGATGGGTGCATCGCTGTAATGCAGTCCAACAGTCAGAACTCTCTTCATTGCGCGCTCCTAGATTCCCTGAGCGAAGGATTAAACTCCGCCGTTGGCCGACAGCATAGCAGCGGCTACTAGATGACGAGCGATGCCCCAGACTGACTTAAAGGTTGGATTCGGCCTTGCCAAGGATGAAGGGCGGTGCGCGAATAGGGCTATGGAGCTCTCCACGGCGGGCGGCCGCGACGGTGATTGAACAAGCAGGGAAAAACTGCTCGGCCGGGTCTTGAGTCGGAAAGAAAGCCACGATGGATCAAGAATTCCACAACAAAAGACCTAGCGATCACTGATAAACGCCTAACTCAACCCTCTCCAGATAATCCTCGACAGCCTGAAAACCGAGGGCGTTATCGATCATATCGAGAGGTGAAATTTCGCCAAGGTATTTACAGGGGCGATCCAGCCAGTCTTCTGCAAACTGTTGACTGCCAAAGACCGTTGTCGCGTGCTCGAGCACCTTGGCGAATTGAAAGGCCACGGCACTCTGATGAGCACTCAGGCGGGGCAGCGACTGCTCAACACTGTGCGGTTGGGACGATCGGCCTGGCTTGCGGACTATTCGCTTCAAGACCTTCGCGGAAGAATACAACTCAGAAATTGAGATCATCGACTTAACATCCTCGAGCGCGAAACCTTCCCTGGCCAGCCGGTAAATGCTCAACTGGGTAAGCTGCTCGATTTTTTCCCCGGTCAAATATTCCGTCGGCGTGCGATCGGACCGCGGCGGTGAGCCTTTTTCTGTAGCGCTGTTGGAAGTCATGTGGAGAACTTTCATCGGTCAGTTTGAGCTGAGCGTAGCTCCATATTCCAACCTTGCGTATTCAGGTTAAAAGGGCTACACCCCCACAACACTTTCAGCCCTTGCAGGCTTTTATTTTCTCTTCGTGAGCTCATCGAATTGTGAGCTAGCTGTCACCACTATAAGACGATCCCCATGCCAGGTGACTCTGAAGCCAACAAAGCCAGGCCGGATGCTAAAAAAACACGTCAAGGCGACCTCAGGAATTGGGCAGTAGAGGAAGCCAGTCTATCACTTTGCCATTCCACTCGACTTGACCTCGCCCCCACAAAAGGGGAAGCGAAGCTTTGGGAATCGAATGCCCGAAGGCATGAGTCAGCCCAAGACCGTGCATACCAAGCGAAGATCGATCAAGTCGCTCCTCCGACCACATGCTCCACTTCTTGTTTTGAACCTGAAGGTTAAGGTAGTTCTCCAAAAGCTGCCTTCCGATCCGGCGGCAAAACTCAAGAGCTTCGCTTTGCTGCATCGGTGTAAGGGAGCTTAAGCAGGTTTCGAAGTGAGGGGTAAGGTCACCGTATGCAGGCCCGGATGCTCGCAATGCTCCAATGTTGAAACCGGGATCAGCAATTTGCTTCAGCAAGCTTTGAGTGGCTACCGGAACAACACTTCCGCAGTAGATAGTGATGTTTGCGAGACCTTCATCAACCAGATACCGACGTACCATCGCTTGGCCGTAATCAGTACCGACTCCATACACAAGTGTGAGATCAGCCTGCTTAAGAAGGCCTGGATTTGTAAGAGCTTTAGTTTTGGGCCGCTCTGAGCGCCGCCCCAACAGACTTTCAAAGACGCCAACGGCTTCGGTACCACTCCACAAGCCATCTTCGACCATCACCACCGATTCAGTCGGGCAGCGCTCGATAGCATCGGCTGGAGACCGAAGGATTTCCAGACTTCCAAGGCGTTTCGTGAGCAGATTTGCAATCACTTCACCGCTCTTCACACCACGCTCGTCTTGATTAAAAGCAGCAATTTTTGCGTCTTTCAGCGGTGAGGTGATGAAGCGCTCACCAAGTTCGGGCGCGGTAATCAAGGTCGCATTCGCTAAGATTGCGTCAGCAATCCAATGAAAATGTCCAAGTCGGCCAAACTGGTTCCTCCATGCCGAAATCGTCTCGAAATCGATCGGAGAATGAACCCAAGGCCCAAGAATACTAGATGCTGCAGTTTGCACCGACAGCCCACACGAAGCCAACCGGGCTGCCAGTTGGGGCTTGATCTGACTTCCAGATTTAGGCGGCCGACTCAATTCACTGGCATTGTAGAACTCAAAATCAACCTGCTGGGTCTTGAGGAAGCTGCGAAGCTTCAGTAAGCGCTCGACATCGTGGGTTGCGCAAACGAGATACCCCTGCTGTGAGCCTGAAGGCTTCTTTTCACGCAGCACCTTCATAATTGAAAAATGGAATTCGCAAGGGTCGTTCTCGACGTCCACATCGATGTCGATCCGCTGGATGAAGCGCTCCGCAGCCACTGGATGAGCAAATTTCTGAATGACTTCTAAAACGCTTTGCGTATGCCTGGTCTCAGACAAAATCAGCAATGGCCGCATACAATGTCAATCCGCAGACTTCTGATAAATTTCGAGCAGTAAGCCTGCAGGAACACGGATTTCTTTCAAATCGCCGAGAGACATACGATCAATGGCCTGATGCATCAGATTGCGGAGATCCTGCAGATCTTTTGCAGCAGAAGGCAAGGAAGCCACCACGTCGATGGCTGGCTTCGCCTGTTTAGAAGGCGGGGATTCGGATTGTTTACTAGCTTTGTAGGAACTCTGAGAAGTCCTGGAGCATACTAAACTGGCCATGGCGTAAGCTCGATCTGGCCCAATACCCGCCTGCTCAAGCTCTTGCACAAGACGAGCTCTTACGAGTTCAGTGCGCTTTATCTCCCAAGTCTTAAGGAGGTTCACCGAGGTAAGACGCGCATGGTGGCGCAATACTGAAATCCACCTCGGATAAAAATTCGGATGTTGGAGGGTTTCGAGCAGTTGAGTCCTCAGCTCTTCTCCTTCTTGGGCGCAGGCGTAATCCTGAGCGAGCACTCTATACTCATCAGAAGTCATCTTTTTGAGCCGCTTAATGCTTGGCGCTAACGACTCTGGTGTGCAAACGAAAATGCGATCAGAGCTGACATCAACGCCCAAAACGCAGTCAATATTGGGATTTGAGAAACCATCCCAGACGCCAGGGCCCACGTCAGTCAGCGGGCTGGGCGATGGATATGTTGCGCCTTGATCCGAAACTCTCAATCGATACAGGGTGTCGGAGCTCAGCGAATCGACATACTCAACGATTTCGGATAGCTCATTGCCAACCAGGCTTTTAAGCCCTCCCAAAGATTTTATGGTCTTAGGTGCGATAGCTCTTTTGACAAATTGACCCAACTCCGCCCCGATGATGTCGGGACCGTGTTTTGCAGCCGCGGTGACCAAGGCGGTGCGGATATAGGCAATTTCGTTAGCAGCTAAACGAGATGGCATGATTTTTATTTTTCCTAACGAGGTTCATCTCAAGCAAAATTGCCTGAGATGAACAATAAATAATCGTCGGATTGGAATCAGCGTGTCGAAGTCCGAGCTTCGGCAAGGAAGGCCAGAGATCCTTCATGTGCTTAACTGGATAAATATCTACCAGTTCTGCTTCAAGCAGATAAAAGCGTGCCCCATTCGGTCGCTCTTGGTCGAGGCTGTGGACTCCAAGAGAAGGTACCGCCGCAAACGGTTGCCAGTTCCCCGAACGATAAAAAAGCGATAACGCTAACCGTCCTCTGCCCGAATGCTTGACGTCTAGCTAGCACGTTCATTCGTGGGGTTTGTCAATTCTGTACGCAAGACGAAGCTTTGTCAAACCCCCTACCCAGCAGAACCCATCAGAGACAAGAAGCATGTCTAGTGGTGAAAGTGCGGATGTACGGGTGCAATATTTACCGTCAAACTGTTTCTAAATGAAAGCTTGGCTGTAGGAGGATGCTAAACAGTGGCTCGTACAAGTGCCCGCCGCGCTTCGAGCCGAAGTCAGCAACCATAGTGTCCGTATACACCTGCTCTGCCATTTCTTGGCTCCATTGCTTTTGTGGGATGCTGGACGACCAGAATAACCGACCGTTGTAGGTGGCGGGCTTCTGAAAATTTCCCCATTAATACTCAAGGTAGTCAATGCGTGCCGATATATATCTCGAGGCCTTGTCCGCGCTAAGCGCATCTGGAACGCCAACAAGCACCTCTGTCTGTCCCTGGCTAGAGCGTACCCATGCTAGACCCTCGAAAGTTCAGCAGACCCGGCATCGGGTCAAGCAACCTTAATTTTGGTGATCCGCTTGCAAAGGCTCGTGGCGTACAAGTGGTGTTTTGGCACGGAGGCCTGGCCAAAAACCACAGCCCTAACACTGTTCCTCTGGCGCAGGTGATTCTAAGAACACTGCATTCAGACAACATATTCGGGGCTACGAGGACCATAGATACGGCAATCTCTCACTTAGGGAGTCTCAGACCGGGAAGCGTGTGGAAAAACGGCAGACTGATCGGCGAGATCAGGATGCAGACATTGGCAACGACGGTAGTCGATTTCAATCCAGGTCAGTGGAGATGGGTGAGTGCAAGGTCGGTAGGGTTGCTCGAGACCTATTTGCACCCATTCTCGGCAATGCTGGGTGATTGTTGGCTCATTGAAATGGGGGCTGAAGGAGGTAAAACCATTTTAGTCCCCTGTCTGGAGTTCTTAACCCGCTGCTATGGGCGCAGCTCGGAGACCACTAGGCTGCTCGCGACCTATGGCCTCCATAAGCTTCAGAGCGAGTATCTGTACGGATATGACTCCGATCCCGAAGCATGGGTGCTCAAGCTTAGGCAAGGTGTCTCGGAGCGTGAGGCGCCGTTTCTTGCCCATGCAATGTTCGACGAGTACACCTATGACCTATGCAAACGCCTGCATAAGCGTTTGCAGGCCCAGTTTAAACCCGGTAAGAAAGCGTTCATTCAAGTCGAGCCATGGTTCAGGGGATTGGCGAACATTGAAGGTCGCGGGTACTGGATAACCGCTGACACTTTTCTTCTGCTCAATGTCGACGGCATGAGTAATCCGAAAGGACGTCGGATTATTGTTGAGCGTCAGCACTACACCACGGAGGGCGGAACCGAAACCGGGGCCAGCGGACGTTCCTACACTCAAAATCCGCCGCCCGGCTCATCGAACGTCGTAGTCTCCCTCACAGACACTGAAGCGCCTGACACCGATACCTCGCGAATGGTACATAACCCTCCGTTCAAAACGCTTGGTCCTAGGCGAAAAATTACCAGAAGAAAGCTCGTCGTCTCGGGTCGACCAGGTAACGCTATACCCGGAAGTGATCGAAATATGCTTGCTCCTGGGGATGCTCGAAGCAACGGCAGAGGCGGCGGAAAAGCCGAGTTTGTATCCCCGGAAGCAGCACCTGAAGGCAGCCTTGCCCAGATGTGGCAAACCTGCGTTCGCCTTGCCGAGACTCTTGGCGGTTATATAACTGAGGTCGGCTGGTATACGAAGGATGCTGGTTTTCAAACAGAGGGAGTTCCCAGATATGAGTACGTCCAGTCCGTAACACCGGGGAAAAACGGCGTCTCCAGGCGGGCACCCAAACGCATCTTCATCATCCGAATGACTGTGGCTGGCAGGCACATCTACATCCTGGAGCTTTTTCGCAAACCACGAAGCTCTAACGTCGACGGCATCACCACGCATACCGAAGACAGTTATCGAGGAATGATGGTTGAGCTTCCTTCCCGAAAGCTCGATGTGGATCTCGAGCTAGGTGTCATATTCAAAAATATTCTCAGGAACGACGGTCGAATCAAGAAAATGACCATGTCCAATTATCCACATGTGACCTTCATTCATAAACCTCGCGAACCTGAGCCGGGGCCGTTCAGGAAGGTGATACTCAATAATCTGAACGCCCTGATTGGCTCTGGATAACGGTTGAGCTCAATCGACCCGCGCCGTCGACGGCAGCGGAATCCAGTACTCTTTGTTTTTTAGCGTCACAAACAGCCCGTTCCTTTCGGGGTCACTGGTCAGATCTATACCTTTCTTGCTAACTCTGGCCACCCCATGAAAGTAACCCAAGGCAGCTGCCGGCCAGCGATCGAGCACATCGACACCATTGGCCGCCTCGATCATCAAAGATTTGAGCACATGCTCAAAGCGCTTGCGTCTAAATTTGACGGCATCCCGATTGTCTTTAGGGAACACGATAGACAGTTCGTACGACGCGTTCAGAAAGCTGATGAAACTTGCTAACGAAGCGACCACTCCAGGCGTTTCAGCCAGCAGCAATCTTAAGGATTCAGAGGAAGGCATTGGGTGACCGGTCGTCTCGCTTACCAGCACAAGGTTCGCGGCGCTTCGCATTGCCATGCGGACCGATCTCAACGAGTTCGCGCGTTTGTTGGGCTTCGATTCGAGGCGCACACGATATGCCTCAAGAAGCTTCCGGCCAATCTCTGACGCAACAGAAGCTACAATAGCTTCAATTCGACGTGTTTCGGTGACGCCCTCTTTGAGCGTCTCATCTACTCGCATCCCACGCTCTTCAGTCAACCACTGAAACGGGAGTTGAGCGCGTCGGATCCAAAGCGCACCTTTTGCTTCCAGCAATTGCTGATAGGTCGGCAGACCAAGCCACTGTGTGTTCATCTCCATGAAGCTTTGCAAATGGGGATTGATCAGAAGAGCCGCTCTCTTCGGCCCGATCTTGTTAATCAGCCACTCCCCATACGCTAGATAGGCCTCACGGAAGACATCGCGACTCAGTGCCTGAACATTCATCTGCAAGCGCTTGTAGAAAGTTCTACGGTCTCTGCAGTTCTCACATTCAGGTCCGTAACCTGCAGGCGAGAATTCGCCACAGCTCTGGCACCTAATCTCACCCAATTGTGCACAGAGTCGGCACTCCCTGATGCCATCACGCCCGTCGATCAGTACCCTGTATCGCCTACAGCTTGGACACGTCTCGGCGTTGCTGGCACATTTTGGACAGCAACTCACCTCCTGATCGTTGACGATCTTTCTGCTGAGCCGGGTTGAGAGCGCGTTACATACCTCACAGTGGCGAGGTTCAGTAAAATAATGAGCGCAGGAACTACAAGCCACTCCCTCAGGCATAATCCTGCCCACTGGCCGGCCAACGCGTTCGCACCGCATGCAGGGAGCAGAAGTGATACAGGAATGACAAACTGCAGCGGAATGAAAAGTCGGCAAGCGCGCTCTATTGCCACAGCCAGGGCATAGCCGGGGCTTGAAGAAACGGGCATAGCAGTTATTGCAATAGCCTTTGAACAAGTAAATCCGATGTGCTTTTTGCATCGGCTGATGGCAGGCCGAGCAACAGGTGCCTTCTTGCTTCTGACGTTCAACCATCCCGCTGGACCTTTCTTTTTAACCTTGCCCACAGCTTAGCAACGGTGTGTTGTGAAGCTGGAGAACAAAAACCAATGGCTGCACGCTTCCTGGTTTTGCCGGCAGGAAGCGTATCGAGCGTCGCTTGCAAGAGTACTGGAATCTCACCAGTCGGTATCCGTAAGGAATACCGAGGTAACGAGCACGCAGTGATAGCGTCGCTCAGTTGGTGTTCCCCCATATCCATGACCTTCCAGGCCGCGGACAGCAGATCCATTCTGTCCGCAACACAGAGCAGCTCCATGGGAAGACCCGAATCAGGTCGAGCAACAGCCCCAAGATGAAATGCGTCCCGAAAAGCCGCAAACGGCTTTGAGCCATTCACTGCCGCAACCCTCAGTATCCCGATGATAAACCGCGCGCGGTAAAACCACTCGCCAGGATCACAACTGGCATCGTCTTCAGATGTCAGGCCACGCATTGCGTCGTCAGCTGCACGCTGAAAGGCGAGAGCTCCAGCGGCAAATCCCAGACCATTAGAACAGGCACTGAAGGGGGTATGACAGCGGTGGCAATGCCCGCAATCCAGATCCATCTGTTCCAGCAGATGAGGCTGTAATGGCGACCCGCACTGAGGGCAGCAGTCTATCAGCCTCACCTGATGCCTTTCACAACACGTATGCCAAGCCAGTCGCGAAGAAATTCGGTAGTAAGGAACGCCTTCAGCTGAGCAGAGAGGACAGCACTGCAATCCGCCGACATGGCGACGGTTACGAGTTCCAAGCGCAAGAATCCACGGCCACCTGCCTTTGTGGTGATCAAGCGCAGGAGTCAAGACCTTAGCAAGGGGACGCAAGGTCGACGAGCAGATGTCCGAAACACTTATCCCCGCCATTTTAGACAGAGGCAAAAGCTTGCCTTCTGCCATTCCTCGATCCAGATCAATAGTCCAGCATCTCCAGCCGGGCCAGATACTCCCAGTCAGTGACATCGGTGAGCAGCCGTGCGCAAACGCGTTGCGGATAAGCCAAGAAGATAGGAGCTCATCCGCCAGCAGACTTTGCGCCCTAGGCCACCGTGGATTGACTAAAGCAATTCGCGGATGCCACGAGTAGGCTGTACCCATGATTTACTCTGGATGATATCTAAGTCGATTTTTTCCTTGCCCGAGTGAATTGCTTCCGTAACGCACTCAATCAGTAGCCTATGGAGATTACCGGTGTTTCCTTCAGATATCGCGTGCAGCCGATTGGCTAGGTCGGGATGAGCCAGCCCTGAGGGTTGTTGCAACGGCAGCACGGATTCAAACCCTTTCAGAAAACGTTGAAATTCAACGTTTAATGCCCAGTTGCGCAGATTGAAAACGTCGAACCGGCTCGCATGTTGAGGATCCGTGTGTAGCACCCTGACAGCATCTTCGGTCCCAACACCGACCACAGGGATCATGAGTTCATTACAAAGCAACTTGATCACGTTCATGATCTCGCGTTGCTTCATAGCAGTTCCTTCCAGCATAGAGTGAAACTCGTCAATGATGAGCAACCTCACTTGGTTTTCACGCATTTGGTGAATCACTTGGAAGCGAAGTTTGGGAACTACATCCGTCGCTCTGTAGGGCGTCCAAAACTCCTCTAAGATTGCACAGTAAAATGAGCGCTCATCTGCAGAAGGAGGAGCCTCAACCGAGATAATAGGTTTGACCGACTCTCCGTCAGCGTCCACATAGCCTGTCCCGTGCAGCCTTTCAAATCGCTCGATAATGGTCGTCTTGCCGTTGTTGGAGCTGCCGACAACCAGCAGGTTCGGCATTCTTGGACGTTTGGGCACCGTCATCAGATGGTGCATGAGGTCGATCAACTTTTGAGCAGAGGGATAGCCGATCCAGCGCTGCTCGTAGAGAAAATCGATGCGCCCCTGAGTCGGCTTCAGCATGACGGAGCGGAATTCCGGATGAATGTGATTGTACTGAGTCATGAAATATCCCCGAACCCTTCAAGATCACCGTCGAGCACCATGTTCTCGAAGCCGCTCGTTGGAGCAGGTACGATCTTGGTCTTTTGCGGATTTGGCTCAGCCGGGGTCTTGCCTTTAGCATGGACTCGGTTGCGCTGAGCCTGGCGTCTGGTCTTAGTCGTATGTGCCTCAGCGTTCGCAACGAGCTCTCGGTTCTCCAAAATGTAGCGTTTGACTAGCGGCTCGTTGATAGCGGCATGCCCCTCGTCGACCGCACGTTTCTTCGCCGCTTTGAACTCGAAGATACTAGCGGCAGGAAATGCCTGATTAGACGCTGGTACCTTGAAGTATTGCTTGAGCAGCGGGTCAAAAAACCAGATGTAGCTGATGTCTCGAGGATCGCGACGGAAGATGAATGTCCGAGCTTTACCCGTGCCCTTATCCTTTGTATTGATCCACGGCCGCAAAGCTTCGGAGTAGTACATTAGGTCGATCTGCACACCGTAATGCTGAACGGTGCGTTCAAAGGAGGGCAGAAAATCCCTTTGCAGTGTGAAAGGGTCAGTTGGCCTCGGCGGGATGCCAACCAGCGGATCCTGGTCTGTGTTGCCAAAAACCCCAATGTGCCACTTGCGGCTAGGGCTCATGTAGATTTTGGAGTGATAAGCCTCGTTGTAGATTAAAATCTCTCTGATAAGCCAAGTTTCAAACTCGTCGAAGGTAAGCGCCGAATGCTTTTCAGAATCGTATCCTGCGCGATCGGCTTGATTGCTATAGGTTCTTCCGGGCATGTCTTTCAAGGTCTGCGCGAACGTTCCCATCAGCCGCTCAATATGGGCCCCGTAGCGGGGACGCTTTACAGGACGAAACTGATTTTCGATGCCAAGGTTGGAACAAGATTTTTTGACGTCTTCACTTTGAAAGTCGGGCCCGTTATCGGCATGCAGAACTTTGGGTACCCCCCATACCGGCCATTCTCCGTTGACATCATGGGCAATCAGCCAGTTTTCCTTGGGCAGAATGGAATGAGCAACGCACATTGCCACCGATATCCCGGCGGGTGCATCGAGTGACAGATAGTAGCCGGTAATCATTCGGGAATAGACATCAATCGCGAAGGTGATCCAGACTCGACCAATAGGCCGCCTATGAAGATCGTCAACCAAGATGATATCCATTGGCGTGTGGTCAATTTGCACAACGGCAAGGGGATAGTCCGCCCCCGGAAATGAGCCAGGCGTCGGCGTGTATTTGTTCCGAGCCAATTCCGCATAACCTCGGCCGCGGAGGTAAGCCTTGTCGGGGATACCTTTAATTCGTGCTCGGATCGCAGTAACTCCAGGCGGAGTGATCTGCGCGGCTTCACAGGTTTCGACGATCTTGTCGATTGTAGATAGCACCGTAGGGCGGTGAGTTTTAAGGAAATAATTGGTAATTACGTCTTCGATGATCTTATTGGCTTCATCCGAAAGGCGTGAATTGCCCTCCTTCCATCCCCTCCTACGCGGAATAAGCGCGAGCTTCTCTCCCCACTCCTTGTAACGCTTGATCCAGCGATACAACGTCGCGACATCAACGCCAACCGCAGCGCTTCTGGCTTCGACGTCTCGCCGACCGATAACTACGCTCCCAAGAAGCGGCTCAATGGCAGCGTAGCGCCTCTGCGCCTCAGCCCAGTCTTCGCTGCCAATCAGCGCCATGTCGTAATTGGCGTAGAGCCCCTCGACTTTCTCGCGCTTGATCGCTCGTAAGCCTTCGATTGGCAATGCAGCGGCTTTGCCAGAATCCAGTTCAATCCCAACTACCGTTCGAAAATCCAAGATCTGAGAGATCCGGTAAGCAGAATCGCCGTGAGCGACGACCGCACCGACCTCAATAATTACCTGGAGCCGGTCAGGCTCGTAGGGAGTCAGCTGAGCATCCAGCGAATCGTTGTCTGTCATCACGCTACCCAGACTTCTAGGAAATTGTTTAAAGGAAGGCGGATGTCACAGAGAAGCCGTCTTGTAGCAATGAGATGCCAAAGATGACTGATCCCCTCGCCTCGATACCGGTCGCAGGAATGCAATGCCAACAGGTAGTGGACCGGAGCCACGCCCATCTCCCGCACGGTGCTGAGAATCCACTCACTGTCTTCTGGCTCAAAATTCATTCGTGCATAACGCTCCAGAAACTTAATGTTATGCAGCGCGGTATCACGAATTCTCGTTTCGTCATGAATATGGAAGGTCCAACCCTGCTCGTTTGCGTACCGCCAAGCAGCCTTCCACTTTGGAAGCCATGCTCGCCAACTCTTGCGCCATTCGGCCTCTGGCTTTACCTCAATCAGCAATGGTTTGGGCCAGTTATCGAGGTCTCGATCTCCGAGATTGAAGTGGACAAGGAAATCTGGGGTGTACTTATAAGGGCGTCCATTACTGCTGAACGGAATGCTTACCGGCTGCGAAGTGATAGAGCGGACATCCTTCGAGAATTCCGTCCGGACAATAAAATCCCGCTCCAGCATGGACTCATAAGGGATGCCACCTTCGCCGCGAAATGGAAACACGCCGGAGACGCTTCGTTTTGTGGGCTTGATGGTACGAACCGAACCAAGGTTATTTTTGTCGCGGCTATTTTCGACCATTAATAGGACCGTCGCAGATAATTAGTTAATACGTCGCAGCTATTGCCGAACGCTGTCCCGATATGGCGAGGCCTTCAGTATGGCGGCGTCGCAGCAAATTTGGAATCCTACAGAGGCAGCCGACCTCAGCCCGGTGAAATCACCCTGGCCCATCACGGCGTGCTGTTTCTGGATGAGTTGCCCGAGTTTGATCGGCGCGTACTGGAGGTCTTGCGCGAGCCATTGGAGTCGGGACATATCGTGATTTCCCGCGCGCGGGATCGAGTGCGGTTCCCGGCGCGCTTCCAGCTGGTCGCAGCCATGAACCCTTGCCCGTGCGGTTATCTGGGAGAGCCTACCGGACGCTGCCGCTGTTCAACGGATCAGATCCAGCGCTATCGAAACAAACTGTCCGGGCCCTTACTGGATCGTATTGACCTGCACCTGACCGTCGCTCGGGAAACCACGTCGCTGACGCCGACGCCCCAAAAAGGGGATGACAGCGCCAGCGCATCACTGCTCGTTGCCGAAGCGCGAGAGCGTCAGCAAAAACGCCAGGGATGCGCCAACGCGTTCCTCGACCTCCCCGCCCTGCGCCAACACTGCGCATTGACCGCCGAAGACGAAACCTGGCTGGAAACGGCCTGCGAGCGCCTCACTTTATCGCTGCGGGCCGCTCACCGACTGCTCAAAGTCGCCCGAACCCTGGCGGACCTGGAGCGCGTCGACGCCATCGCCCGACGCCACATCGCCGAGGCGTTGCAGTATCGGCCGTCGAGTAATTGAACCTAAATCTGAATTTGAACGTATAGGAGCGCTTGCCGGCGATGGAAGCGGGGTCAGCCACGTAGATGTCGAATCGCGGGCGAGCGCGCTCCTACCAACAGGCTTGGGCATCAGCGAAACCGATCAACCTCACGCCGCAAATCCGCTGCCAAGGCGTTCAGCTCTTGCGCTGTCACGGCCAGGTTGGACACCACTTCACGTTGTTCGCTGTTGGCCAGGGCGATGCTTTGCAGGTTGCTGCTGAGCAAGGTCGCGGTGTTGCTTTGTTCCTGAGTGGCGGTGGTGATCGCGGCAAATTGCTCGCCGGCAGAACGGCTTTGCTCGTCGATCTGAGCCAGGGCTGCAGCGACCTTGGCGTTGCGTGACAGGCCTTCCTGCATCAGCGTGTTGCCCTGCTCCATGGTGCTGATGGCGTTGCCGGTTTCCTGCTGAATGCTGGTGATCATGCCGGAAATTTCGTCGGTGGCCTGACGGGTCCGCGATGCCAGATTACGCACCTCGTCGGCCACCACGGCAAACCCGCGCCCTTGCTCACCTGCGCGCGCCGCTTCAATGGCCGCGTTGAGGGCCAGCAGGTTGGTTTGCTCGGCGATCGACGTGATGACGCTGACGATGCCCCCGATTTCCTGCGAGCGCTGGCCGAGGGTATCGATCACCGTTGCAGTGCTGCTGAGCGAGCCTGCGATCTGCTCCAGCGACGCCGAAGCCTCGTGCATCGAAGCGCGACCGATGCGGGTCTGTTGGGCGTTGCCCTGCGCCAGGCGTTCGGTGTGGCCCATGTTGTCGGCAATGTTCAGGGCCGTGGCGCTGAACTCTTCGACGGCGCCAGCCATGCTGGTGATCTCGCCGGACTGCTGTTCCATGCCTTCATAGGCGCCGCCCGACAGGCCAGACAACGCGTGCGCCCGACTGCTGACTTCCTGCGCGGCAATACGGATGTGCGACACCATGGTCGACAGTGCTTCGCCCATCTTGTTGAAGCTGCCGGCCAGCTGACCGATTTCATCGTGACTGGTGACGTTCGAGCGCACGCTCAGATCACCAGCGCCCAGCGCCTGGGCCTGATTGACCAGATCGGACAACGGCTTGAGCTTGCTGCGCAGCAACCAGATCGCCGCGCCGACTGCAATCAGCATTGACAGCAGGCTACCGATAGCGAGCTGTGTGCCGACGTCCCAGGTGACTGCGCTGATTTCCGCCTCCGGCATGTTCGCCAGAACGGTCCAGGGGCCGCCAGCGAACGATTCGGCTACCGAATAGATTTTGTGACCGCCGTCCTGCCAAAGCCGGCCTTTTCCCGGCTCCTTGGCGAAGCTCGCCAAGGTCTTGCTCGCCTGATCCAGCTCCGTCACACCGGCGGGCGGCACCAACCATTGGTTTTGCTCATCAAGCAGCGCCAGGGAGCCGGTGGAACCAATACGGAAATTTTTGAGGTTATCGAACTGCGCTTTCTGGGCGTCTGTGTAATCAAATCCTACGAACAAGACGGCGATAACCTTGCCCGCAGCATCCCGCACCGGGGTGTATTGGGTCATGTAAGAACGATCAAATAACAGAGCACGGCCAACGTACCCCTGCCCGGCCAACAGGCGTTCGTAAGCAGGATGCTTGTGATCGAGCAAAGTACCGATTGCCCGCGAGCCGTCCTGCTTTGTCAGCGAAGTGCTGATGCGTACGAAGTCTTCGCCGCTGCGGACAAAAACAGTGGCCACGCCGGCAGTCATCTTGCGAAAGTCATCGACTTCGTCAAAGTTGTTGTTCAGCGGGTTGCCACCCAGGATCAGCGCAGGCGTTTGCAGCGCCGCAACGGTGATCTGCTGATCGGCCTGCAACGTCAGGCCGCTGCTGAAACGCTTTTCGAACAAACCGCTCAAGCGCTGGGTGCTGTCACGCAAGGTGCTGTGGAACGTATTGAGTTGATCGGCCAGCAATCTCGCTTCGCTGCCCATGTGCTCTTCACGGATCGCAAGGTTGGCGGTGTCCAGTGAGCGCAATGCGAACAGCGTACTGCCGCTGATCACTATCGCAAGAATCACTGCCAGAGCGATTCCCAGCTGGGAGGCAATTCGGGCACGAGGTTGAGGCATGGAGACTCCTGACCGAACGACGGGATCATCCTGATCTCGACTGCACATTCGGACTAATTTAAATGAAGGTTTTTCGTGGGCCGTTTTGAACAAAAGGCTCCGGTATTACGGATTCGGCTGACATCAAAAATACTTGAGTCCCACGCCCGGATAACGACGGGCGGCGCCGCGTCCAGGCGTTACAGATTATTTCAGAATGGTCACGTCAGGCAGGTCCATGGCCTGCACTTCGCTTTGCAAAAAGTCACTGAGCCGGCGTAAACGCTCACCGCCCGGCCGCGTCCTGGGCCAGACCAGATAATAATTTTCCCCACTGACCACCGCCGTGCGCCACGGCAGGCTCAGGCGTCCTTGGGCAACGTCTTCGGCCACCATCAGCAAATCGCCCATGGACACGCCATATCCCCGGGCGGCGGCGATCATGCCAAGCTCCAACGTGTCGAACACCTGCCCGCCCTTGAGCGAGACCTGATCGGACAATCCCATGCGTTCAAGCCAGCTGCGCCAGTCGCGCCGGTCCGGTGTGGGGTGCAGCAGCTCGGCGCCTGCCAACCGCTCGACGTCCCAAGGCCGGTCCTCCAGCAAGGTGGGCGCCCCCACCGGAATCAACAGTTCGGGAAACAGATAAGTCGCCTCCCAATCCGGCGGGAAGTGGCCTCGGCTGAGCAGCACGGCGCAATCAAAGGGCTCCTGGGTGAAATCCACATTGTCGATGTCCATCCAGGCGCTGGTCAGCTGCACTTCATTGCCCACCTGCAGATGACGAAAGCGACTGAGGCGCGCCAGCAGCCAGCGCATGGTCAGGGTCGACGGCGCTTTCATGCGCAGGATGCCCTCCTCGGCGCGCAACGTGCTGCACGCCCGCTCCAGCGCTGAAAAACCCTCGCGTATGCCCGGCAACAGGGTGCGCGCGGCTTCGGTCAGTTGCAGATGGCGACCGTTGCGCTGAAACAAGCGGCAGGCAAAGTGATCTTCAAGCGTGCGGATGTGCCGACTCACGGCACTTTGAGTGATCGACAGCTCCTCGGCAGCGCGCGTGAACGAGGCATGCCGGGCCGCCGCTTCAAATGCTTTGAGCGCATATAAAGGCGCAAGACTTCGGGACATCAGGTTCTCCTCATTCCATTGCTAAAGCACCGGGCACCCACTGTAGCTCAAAGCACTCATGAGTTTGACTCATGCTCAGGATCGGATTTATCCCTTTGTGGGAACCTGCCTTAGCCACCAGAATGTGCGGCTCATAGATGCCCGCAAATCCGAGCGCCACGACCATGCACCAACACGCTTTCAAAGAACTCTGGATCATCCTGCGCCTGGCCGGCCCGCTGATTGCCTCCCAGATGGCACACATGCTGATGGTGTTCACCGATACGGTGATGATGGGCCAACTGGGCCCGGAAGCGCTGGCGGGCGGTGGTCTGGGCGCGGCCAGTTACAACTTCATTTCGTTCTTTTGCGTGGGTGTGATGGCGGCGGTCGGGACGCTGGTCGCCATTCGCCACGGCGCCAACGATGCTGCCGGTGCCACCAAACTTGCCCAAGCGGGGCTTTGGCTGGCGTGGGGCATGGCGCTGATTGCTGCACTGATCCTTTGGAATCTTGAGCCAATCCTGCTCAAATTCGGCCAGGTCGAAGCCAACGTGCACATGGCCAGCCAGTTCCTGATCACCCTGCCCCTGGCGCTGCCGGGCCTGCTGAGCTTCATGGCCCTGCGCGGCTTCACCAGCGCATTGGGTCGTGCAGGCCCGGTCATGGCCATCAGTCTGGGAGGGGCAGCCGCAAACTTCGCCCTCAATTACGCGTTCATTCATGGCCTGTTCGGCTTGCCCCACTGGGGGCTGATGGGGATCGGCCTGGTGACAGCCATCGTTACCAACGCCATGGCGATCATCCTGGCGCTGCACATTCGCTACCACCGGGCGTACGCGGCGTATCCCATCCACGTCGGTTTGATGAACCTGTCTCGCACTTGTCTGAAGGAGTTGTGGCGCCTGGGTTTGCCGATTGGCGGCACGTACGCGGTCGAAGTAGGCCTGTTCACTTTTGCAGCGTTCTGCATGGGCGCCATGGGCAGCGCGCAAATGGCCGCGCACCAGATCTCTCTGCAGTCGGTGTCGATGGCGTTCATGATTCCCGTGGGTATTTCCTACGCCGTGACCATGCGTATTGGCTTGCATTACGGCGCGGGTAATTTGTTGCTTGCACGTACGGCCGGGCGCATGGGTATCGCTTTTGGTGGTCTGGTCATGCTCGCATTTGCGTTTCTGTTCTGGCTCGCACCTCACGCGGTGATCAGCCTGTTTCTGGACATCCATAATCCGCAGTATCAGGACACCGTCGAGTTGGCAGTCAAGTTGCTGGCGATCGCGGCCTGGTTTGAATTGCTCGATGGCACACAGACGATTGCGATGGGCGCGATTCGCGGCTTCAAAGATGCCAAGACCACCTTCCTGATCGGATTCGCGAGCTACTGGATCGTCGGTGCGCCAGCGGCGTGGGGTTTTGGCTTCGTCGCCAATCAGGGTGCCGTAGGCGTGTGGTGGGGGCTGGCGCTGGGGCTGCTGTGTTCAGCGATTGCGCTGACCTACGCGTTCGAGCGCAAGGCCGGGCAGTTGTTGCGTAAAGAGGCGTCGGGTGTGGCGGTGATGGGCTGAATCGGGTTTCGTGCAGCACATGCAGGCCTGTGGGAGGGAGCTTGCTCGCGAAGGGGTCGGTACATCCGCCAAATATCTGGACGCCAAGTAGCGATTCGCGAGCAAGCTCCCTTCCACGACTCTTGTTTGCTGCGCGACCGCACGAGGCATCTGGACTGTGGGATCTCCTACAGGACCTGCGAGCTCTTGGCCTTGCCCTGCCCGAACATCAAATACCCCATCAACTCCGGCAATGCCAGCGGATGGCTGATTAGGAAGCCCTGGACCTGATCACACTTGAAGCTGCGTAACAGCGCCAATTGCTCGGCAGTTTCAACGCCTTCGGCCACGACCTCCAGGTTGAGGTTGTGCGCCAGGTTGATCATGGCGTGGACCAGCTTGCGGTTTTCTTCGCGCTGCTCCATCTCGCCAACGAAGCTCTTATCGATCTTGAGCAACGTGATCGGCAGGCTGTTGAGGTGCACGAACGACGAAAAACCGGTGCCGAAATCATCCAGCGAAAACCGCACGCCCAGGCGGCCCAGCGCATCCATGGTCTGCTTGACCAGATCGCTGCGCCGCATCACGGCCGTTTCTGTCAGCTCGAATTCCAGCCACTGCGCATCGATCCCCCGATCGGCGATCAGGCGGCTGAGCGTGGCCAATAACTGGTTGTCCTGAAACTGCCGAAACGACAGATTGATCGCCATGTGCAACGGCGCAATACCTTGCTCACGAAGGGTCTGCATGTCACGCAGGGCACGGGAAATGACCCAGTAACCGAGCGGCACGATCAGCCCGCTCTGTTCGGCCAGCGGCACGAACTCGCTGGGGGGAAGCAACCCACGCTCGGCATGTCGCCAGCGCACCAAGGCTTCCAGGCCGAGAATCTTGCCGCTGTTCAGACACAATCGCGGCTGGTAATGCAGCTCCAGTTCATCGCGACGCAACGCCCGGCGCAGCTCGCTTTCGAGGTCCGCCAGGCTGCGTGCGTTGCGATTGATACGTTCGTTGAAAACGTGAAACGTGCAACCCTGGGTGCCTTTGGCCTGCTGCATGGCGATGTGGGCGTGCCACATCAGCGGATCGGCGCCGTTCTGCGCCCGAGCATGGGCAATCCCCAGGCTGCAGCCAATCAACAGGCTTTCGCCATCGACCCAATAGGGCTCCGACAACGCTTCGGTAATGCGCTCGGCCATCCATTCGGCGCGGTTTGGCGCGCGGCGGGTATCAATCAACAGCGCAAACTCGTCGCTGCCCAAGCGGGCCAGTTGATCGCCGGCTTCCAACTGGCCCTTCATGCGCGCAACCACTTGCAGGATCAGACGATCACCGGCCTGGTGCCCCAAGGCATCATTGGCGCGGCGGAAGTTATCCAGATCCAGATGCCCCAGCGCCAGCCCGCGACCATCGTATTCGGCCAGTCGTGCGGCCAGCAGGGTCTGGAAGCCCTGCCGATTGGCGATGCCGGTCAACGGATCTTGCTCGGCCAGACGCTGCAGGGTGTTTTCCAGCAATCCGCGTTCGCGCACATGGCGCAGGCAGCGGCGCAGGCTGTTGGTGTCCAGTGATTCACGCACCAGCCAGTCAGCAACGCCGCTCGGCTCGTGATCAGGCTCAGCGTCGAGCAGCAGCACGACCGGTAATTTACATTGGCCGCCCGGTGGTTGAAGCGCAGGGGTCGCGAAGATCACAGTGTTAGGGGGGATGTCAGATGGATCGCCAACGGCTTCCCAACCCGACACGCAGACGAGGACAGTGTTTTCTCCCGACGGAGCCAGGCACTCGCGTAACAACGCTGACCATTCTGGCGTCTCAGCCAGTAGCAGCAAACGCAAGGTTTCGACAGGCGTAGACAAGCTAGCTCCCCACACAAACAAAGGATCGGCTCCCCTCAATCGAGGGTCGTCAACCGCGGGAATTCTCCGCGTGATGCGCAAATGTAACAAAACGGCGAAATATAGATAGCGTGGTGCATCACAGGTCAGACGGTCGCTGCACAAACCGTCCAGCCTGTTAAAATGCCCGCCCATTTCGCCAGCGACTCCCTTTTCGTCATGTCCCGACTCAATCCCCGGCAACAAGAAGCCGTGAACTACGTCGGCGGCCCTCTTTTGGTGCTCGCCGGTGCGGGTTCCGGCAAGACCAGTGTGATCACCCGCAAGATCGCCCATCTGGTGCAGAACTGCGGCATCCGTGCGCAATACATCGTCGCCATGACCTTCACCAACAAGGCGGCGCGGGAGATGAAAGAGCGGGTCGGCACCCTGCTCAGAGGCGGCGAGGGCCGCGGCCTGACAGTGTCCACGTTCCATAACCTGGGCCTGAACATCATCCGCAAGGAGCATGTACGGCTCGGCTACAAACCGGGTTTTTCGATCTTTGACGAGACTGACGTCAAAGCGCTGATGACCGACATCATGCAGAAGGAATACTCGGGCGAAGACGGCGTCGACGAGATCAAGAACATGATCGGCTCGTGGAAAAACGACCTGATCCTGCCTCCCGAGGCGCTGGCCAATTCGCGCAACCCCAAAGAACAGACCGCCGCCATTGTCTACTCCCACTATCAACGCACGCTCAAGGCGTACAACGCCGTGGATTTCGACGACCTGATCCTGCTGCCGGTCAAACTGTTCGAAGACAATCCCGACATTCTTGAAAAGTGGCAGAACAAGGTCCGCTACCTGCTGGTGGACGAATATCAGGACACCAACGCCAGCCAGTATCTGATGGTGAAACTGCTGATCGGCACGCGCTGCCAGTTCACGGTGGTGGGCGACGATGACCAGTCGATCTACGCCTGGCGCGGCGCGCGGCCGGAAAACCTGATGCTGCTCAAGGACGACTATCCGTCGCTCAAAGTGGTGATGCTGGAGCAGAACTACCGCTCCACCAGCCGGATCCTGCGCTGCGCCAACGTGCTGATTTCCAACAACCCCCACGCGTTCGAAAAGCAGCTATGGAGCGAGATGGGCCATGGCGACGAAATCCGCGTGATCCGCTGTCGCAACGAAGACGCCGAGGCCGAGCGGGTGGCCGTCGAAATCCTCAGCCTGCACCTGCGCACCGACCGGCCATACAGTGACTTCGCGATTTTGTATCGGGGCAACTACCAGGCCAAATTGATCGAACTCAAGCTGCAACACCATCAGGTGCCGTATCGCCTGTCCGGTGGTAACAGCTTCTTCGGACGTCAGGAAGTCAAAGACCTGATGGCTTACTTCCGCCTGCTGGTCAATCCGGATGACGACAACGCCTTCCTGCGCGTGATCAACGTGCCGCGCCGGGAAATCGGTTCGACGACCCTGGAAAAACTGGGCAACTACGCCACCGAACGCAAAGTTTCGATGTACGCCGCCACCGATGAAATAGGCCTAGGCGAGCATCTGGACGGCCGATTCACTGATCGCCTGAAGCGCTTCAAGCACTGGATGGACGGCGTGCGTCAGCAGTGCGCGCAAAATGATCCGATTGCCGCTCTGCGCAGCATGGTCATGGACATCGATTACGAAAACTGGATTCGTCAGAACAGCTCCAGCGACAAAGCGGCGGACTACCGGATGGGCAACGTCTGGTTCTTGATCGAGGCGCTGAAAAACACGCTGGAAAAGGACGAAGAAGGCGGCATGACCATCGAAGAGGCCATCGGCAAGCTGGTCCTGCGCGACATGCTCGAACGTCAGCAAGAGGAAGAGGACGGCGCTGAAGGCGTGCAGATGATGACCCTGCACGCGTCCAAAGGCCTGGAATTCCCCTACGTGTTCATCATGGGCATGGAGGAGGAAATCCTCCCCCACCGCTCCAGTATCGAGGCCGATACGATTGAGGAAGAACGCCGCCTGGCCTACGTCGGCATCACCCGCGCGCGGCAGACGCTGGCCTTCACCTTCGCGGCCAAGCGCAAGCAATACGGCGAGATCATCGATTGCTCGCCCAGCCGTTTTCTCGATGAACTGCCCCCGGACGATCTGGCCTGGGAAGGCAACGACGACACACCGACAGAAGTGAAAGCTGTGCGCGGCAATACGGCATTGGCCGACATTCGCGCCATGCTTAAACGCTAGGCTTGATCTAATAACGCACCTGCGCATTTGCGCGCCGAGGACCCCGACGTGGAAGCACTGCACAAGAAAATACGCGAAGAAGGCATCGTCCTGTCCGATCAGGTACTGAAGGTCGACGCGTTTCTCAACCACCAGATCGACCCGGTGCTGATGCAGCAGATCGGCGACGAATTTGCTCGCCTTTTTGCAGATTCGGGCGTGACCAAGATTGTCACCATCGAAGCCTCAGGCATTGCACCTGCGGTGATGACCGGGCTGAAACTGGGTGTGCCGGTGATCTTCGCGCGCAAGCATCAATCCCTGACGCTGACTGAAAACCTGCTGTCGGCCACGGTGTATTCGTTCACCCAGCAGGTCGAAAGCACCGTCGCGATTTCCCCGCGCCACCTGACCAGCAGCGACCGTGTGCTGGTCATCGATGATTTCCTGGCCAACGGCAAGGCGTCACAAGCGCTGATCTCGATCATCAAACAGGCGGGCGCGACAGTGGCCGGTCTTGGCATTGTGATCGAAAAGTCGTTTCAGGGCGGCCGGGCCGAACTGGATGCTCAGGGCTACCACGTAGAGTCGCTGGCGCGGGTCAAGTCGTTGAAAGATGGCGTCGTCACGTTCGTGGAGTGACGTACGCTCAAAGTGGGAGCGGACCCGTCCGCGAAGAAGCCAATCACGCGACACATCTTCATTAACGAAGGAGCTTCGCGGGCAAGCCTCGCTCCAACAGCGCTATGCGCATTTACGGAGAGCAGAAATGATCATTGGCGAAACCATGAGCGTCGAGGCTTTCTTCGACGAACAGACATCGACCATCAGTTATCTGGTCATCGACCGCTCAACCCTCAAAGCGGCGTTGATCGACAGCGTGCTGGATTACGATCCCAAGTCCGGCCACACCAGCACCACATCCGCTGACCGCCTGATTGCCAGGGTTCAGGAGCTGGGCGTGTCGGTGGAATGGATTCTGGAAACCCACGTCCACGCCGATCACGTTTCCGCAGCGGCTTATTTGAAAGAGCAGCTGGGCGGCACGGTGGCCATCGGCAATCAGATCACCCGCGTGCAAAAAGTCTTCGGCACGCTGTTCAATGCCCAGGGTGACTTCGCTCGTGACGGCAGTCAGTTCGATCAGTTGCTCGAAGACGATGCGCACTTTCAGATTGGCTCGCTGCAAGCCCGCGCGATGCACACACCCGGGCATACGCCGGCCTGCATGACGTACCTGATCGAAGCGGGCGAAGAGACCGTCGCATTTGTGGGCGACACCTTGTTCATGCCCGACTACGGCACGGCACGCTGCGACTTTCCCGGCGCCAGCGCCCGCACGCTGTTCCGCTCGATTGGCAAAATCCTTAGCCTGCCGCCTCAAACGCGCTTGTTCATGTGCCACGACTACCTGCCCAATGGCCGGGAGTTGATGTACATGACCACTGTGGCCGAGCAGCGCGCCAACAACATCCATATCCATGAGGGGATCGACGAAGACGCTTTTGTCGAGATGCGCGAGAAGCGCGACGCCACGCTGGGCATGCCGCTGCTGATCTTGCCCTCGGTGCAAATCAACATGCGCGGCGGTCATTTGCCCGAGCCTGAAGACAACGGCGTGCGCTACCTGAAGATTCCGATCAATGCGTTGTAAGCAGCCCTTCTCTTGAATGAACACGATTTGCTGGGCGCAGGCCTTGGGACGATTGTCGGTGCGATTCTTGCGCTGACGGGTGCAGGCGGCGGGATTCTCGCCGTGCCATTGCTGGTGTTCGGCTTGGGCCTGACGATGGTCGAAGCCGCCCCCGTGGGTTTGCTGGCCGTCGGACTGGCGGCGTGGATCGGTGCGTTACTGGGCTTGCGTCAGGGCATCGTGCGTTATCGTGCCGCCGGCTTCATCGCTGTCATCGGCATTGCCATGACACCACTTGGGCTATGGCTGGCTCATCAGTTGCCCAATCGGCCGCTGTCGCTGGGCTTCGCGCTGGTGCTGGTGTACGCCTGCGCGCGGATTTATCGCAAAGCCGCCCACCACCTGGAGCACGGACAACCGGCCGACCGAGCGGCGTTTCTGCCCTGCGTACTGAACCCGCGCGTCGGGCGACTGCGCTGGACCCTGCCCTGCGCCCGGTCACTGGCGATCACTGGAATGGTGGCCGGGTTGTTGTCCGGATTGCTCGGCGTGGGCGGCGGCTTCGTCATCATCCCGGCGCTGACTCGCTATACCGACCTGAACATGAAGAGCATCGTCGCCACATCACTGGCCGTCATCGCGCTGGTGTCCACTGGCAGTGTGGTGACCGCGACGGTCAGCGGCGCGATGCACTGGACTGTCGCGGTGCCATTTGCAATGGGGGCGGTGGTGGGGCTGCTCGCCGGGTTGCAGGCCGCCAGATTTATCGCGGGCCCGAGATTGCAGCAGGCGTTCGCGGCGGCCGGGTTTATTGCGGCAGGTTTGATGGCGTACAAAGCCCTCGCCTGAAACGCGAACCTGTAGGAGCCAACTTGTTGGCGAGGCATTCATTGTGGTGCGTCAGGTACACCGCCTCGCGAACAAGTTCGCTCCTACAGCGTTAGCTCGCGGTTGCCTGCAACCCCGCCAGCAATAGCCGTTGATACAACTCCTCACGCAGCCCCTGCGGCTGATCCAGTTGCATGCGTGCCAGGTGATCAGGGAATGCCTCAGGCTCCGGCGCCTCCAGCGTCGCTTTGCCCAACTCGATGATGTCCCGCAGCTTGAACTTGCTTTTGAGCCAATTCAGCGCCCGCAACAGGTCCCGCTCCTGAGCGGTGAAATCACTGCCCAGCGGGTACTCGGTGAACAACCCGGCGTATTGATCGCGAATGCTCTGTAAACGCTCAGGCGTGTTCTGCGTGAACAACGGATCCAGCCGAAAGCCCTTGGCCAGCTTGCCGGCCTTCTGCGCCTGATCGATCAAGCCGGGTTGGAAGCGCGAATCGCTGATATTGAGCAGCGCCTCGATCACCGCCGAATCGGTCTTGCCGCGTAAATCGGCGATGCCGTATTCAGTGATGACGATGTCCCGCAGATGCCGGGGAATGGTGGTGTGAGCGTAATCCCAGACGATGTTGGAGCTTACATCCCCGCCCGACTCGCGCCAGCTGCGCAGGATCAGGATCGAGCGCGCATCGTGCAATGCGTGGGCCTGAGCGACAAAGTTGTACTGCCCACCCACGCCGCTGACCACGCGCCCGTCGGCCAGTTGATCCGACACCGCAGCCCCCATCAGCGTGACAGTGAACGCGCTGTTGATGAACCGCGCATCACGCCGTTGCAGACGCTTGAGCTGCTCATCGCCATACAGCTCGTTGATGAAGCTGATGGCGGTCATGTTGATCTGCGCCAGCTGCTCGGCCGAGAACTCCCGAAGCCGCTCGTAAAAGCTACGCGGCCCGAGGAAAAATCCGCCATGCACCAGGACGCCATCTGCCTGCGCAGCTTCATCGAGCAGACCGCTGTTGGCCAGCGTCTGTTGCTCCACGGTCGGGTAAACCTTGCGCCGGATGATCCCCGCATCAAGCAGCACCAGCAGGCCATTGACGAACATTTCGCTGCAGCCATAAAGCCCGCAAGCAAAAGGCATTACCCCGCCCTCGCGTTCGATCAAGGGCTTCCAGGTAGAAATACCATCCAGTTCTGACAAGCATGCGCGATAGGTTTCGTTATCGGCCTGGCGCGCCAGCAAGGCTGCGGTCAGCGCGTCGCCCATAGAGCCGATGCCGATTTGCAGCGTCCCGCCATCGCGCACCAGGGTGCTGGCGTACAGACCAATGAAATGGTCTTGAATGCCCACTGGCATGTTGGGCGTGGAAAACAAGGTGCTGCGCTCTTCGTAGTCGATGAGCAGGTCGAAGGTGTCAGCGCTGACTTCTGCATCACCGGGCATGTACGGCAAATCGGCATGGACCTGCGCCAGCGTCAGAATCGTCTCCCCTTGCGCACGGCGTTTCTCCACCATCGACAGCAGGTCGAGGGTGACATCCGGGTTGCAGCTCAGGCTCAGGCTGTCGGGGCGCTGCGGACTGTGCGCCACCAACTGCGCGATCAGGTTCACGCCATTGGCATTGATGTCGCGCGCGGCATGGCTGTAGTTGCTGCTGACATAGCTTTGCTGGGCAGACTCACTGTTGAGCAGGCTGCCCGGCTGCATGAAGAACTGCTCGACATGGATATTGGACGGGAGCGTGTCACCGCGCAGGTCGGCGAGGAAATCCAGCTCAGGGTAATCGCCGAACACCCGCTCCAGAAACGGTTCGAGAAAGCGGCCCTGCAAACCATCGCCAGCCGGCGGACGGCCCAGGCACAAGGCGGTGTAAATCGTCAGTTGGCGGTCCGGCAGGGTTTTGATCCGCGCATACAGCGCATTGGCGAAGCGATTGGGTTTGCCCAATCCCAGGGGCATGCCCATGCGAATGTGGCTTGGCAGCGACGCCAGAACGTAATCGACAGCTTGCTCGATCGAGCAGGAATGCGGCATCCGGGCCTCTCCTGGCGTGTTATTGGATGGAGCTTGGACCCGCTCAGTCTCTGCACGTTTCGATGGAGACGAGCTTATCGTCAATGAATCGCAAGTGCTGATAGCCACCGCTGCGAGGCCCATACACCCAATGGCTGACTTTGGCGGAATCTCGATAAGGGACACCATTGGCCCGCAGCGCCGGCCCTTCGCTGGTCTGGGTATCCGGCGCGCCGCACTTTTGCAGAACGGTATGTGCTGAATCGCCATTACTGATCAGCGCGGTCCCGCAACGCATGGTCGCGTTTGCATCCAAAGCCAGCGTCAGCAATAACAACGGCCACCAACGGGTGATTCTGGACATAAGCGTTAGGCGCCTTACAGGCCGGACATTTTCTTGATAGCGCCTTTAAGCTCGTCATCCGAGCAATCGGCGCATGTGCCCTTGGGCGGCATCGAATTGATGCCTGTGATGGCTTTGGCGAGGATACCGTCGAGACCGCCCTGATGGTCGGCGCGATCTTTCCAGGCGGCGGTGTCACCGATTTTCGGCGCCCCTAGAAGACCCGAACCGTGGCAGGCGTTGCAGTGCTTGGCGATGATGTCGTCAGGGGTTTTGGCGGCGCCCCCGCCTGCCGATGCAGTGACTTCCATGCCCGGACATTCCTTGCCCTGAACACAGACTTGGCCCACCGGCTCAAGCCGTTTGGCAATGTCGTCATTGGTGGCAGCCTGAGCACACAACACCCATAAAGCCAGTAAACCCGCTACAACCATATTCTTATTGGTTTGGTTCACGCTCTCACCCTCATGGTGGCTATCACGCCTGCGGCCACGGTATACGCAGGCGCCGAAAGTATAGCGGGTAGCCTGATGGTCTGAAAATTTCCTCTGGATTGCAGGGGTATTAGCGTTTCGACCTGCGTCTCAGGCTAGTCCGTCGATGGCCTTGAGGTGGACCAGGAACGGGCCAGGCGCTTAAAAATTCGCTGGCGTTGCCGCGCTGATGAGTCGCGCCGGGACGTCGAACGGATTACGAAATCGATGCGGTCGGGTGCTTTCGAAATAGTAGCTGTCGCCAGCCTCGAGCACATAAGTATCGAGCCCGACCACCAGCTCAAGGCGTCCTTCTACCAGGATGCCGGTCTCCTCGCCTTCGTGGACGAGCATTTCGTCACCGGTGTCGGCGCCAGGCGGATAGACCTCGGTCAGGAACGCGATGGCACGGCTGGGATGGGATTTGCCGACGAGCTTCATGGTCACCGCGCCGTCCGAGATATCGATCAGCTCGCTGGCTTTGTAGACCACTTGGGTGGGATTTTCAGGCGCAAGTTCTTCAGAAAAGAACTCCACCATGGACATCGGTATGCCGCCGAGCACTTTTCGCAACGAACTGATCGAGGGGCTGACGCTGTTTTTCTCGATCATGGAAATAGTGCTGTTGGTCACGCCGGCTCGCTTGGCGAGCTCGCGCTGGGACAGGCCTTTGAGTTTACGAATGGATTGCAGTCGTTCACCGACGTCCAATGCGGCAGTCCTCCTGATGATCAAGTTGGGTCAAGTGGCAGTGGCCGTCATGATGGCAACAGCGTTCAGTATTTACAACACTTGAGCCCGCTGCCTGATCAGCAAGGGGACTGGCGGCCGGACAAGGCCGCCCGGACACTGGAAGACCAAGGCGACGATGTTGCGGTCAGGCCTCGGAATAGAGCCGTGGCACGCGACGCAGATTGCAGAAGATTTGATAAGGGATGGTGCCAGCGCTCGCGGCGACGTCACTGGCCAAAACGTTTTTGCCCCACAGTTCGACGCGACTGCCCAGCCCTGCATGCGGCGTGTCGGTTAGATCAACGCAGAGCATGTCCATCGAGACGCGCCCGATCAATCGGCTGCGTTGACCATCGATCAATACCGGCGTGCCAGTGGGCGCCTGACGCGGATAACCGTCGGCATAACCCATGGCCACAACGCCGATGCGCATCGCCCGATCTGTCAGGAACGTCCCGCCATAGCCAACCGGCTCGCCCGCTGGCAGCTCACGCACTGAAATGACTTTTGATTCCAGCGTCATCACCGGCTGCAGGCGATCGGCAACGGCCTGTGGCTGATCGAACGGCGTAGCGCCGTACATCATGATGCCCGGACGCACCCAATCGCTGGGAATATGGGGCCAGCCCATCGTGCCGGGCGAGTTGCGCAGGCTGACTTCAGCGTTCAAACCCTGACGCGCGGCTTGAAACACTGCCACTTGCTCATCGCTGCGTCCGCTGCTCAGTTCATCTGCGCGGGCGAAGTGGCTCATCAATACGATCTTCGCCACCTTGCCGCTTGCCAGAAGACGCTGATAAGCCGGCTGATAATCGGCGGGATGCAGGCCCACGCGGTGCATGCCTGAGTCCAGCTTGAGCCAGATGTTCAGCGGTTTGCCGACGGTGGATTTTTCGATGGCTTGTAGCTGCCACACCGCGTGCACCACGCACCAGAAATCATGCTCGGCGATCAGGGCCAGTTCATCGGCCTCGAAAAACCCCTCCAGCAGCAGGATCGGTGCCTTGATGCCAGCCTGACGTAGCTCCAGCGCTTCTTCGATACAGGCCACGGCAAAGCCATCTGCCTGGGCTTCGAGTGCCTGGGCTACGCGCACGGCACCGTGGCCATAGGCATCGGCTTTGATCACGGCGAGCGCCTTGGCACCGGTGGTTTCACGAGCCAGTTGGTAGTTATGGCGCAAGGCCTGGAGATCGATGAGGGCACGAGCTGGACGCATGGGTGGCGATTCTGATGATTGTGGATAGGTTGAGTCCAGTGGGAGCGGACTTGACCGCGAATGCGTCATCACATCCGACGGATTTTGGCGTCTATGCCTAAGTCTTCGCGGACAAGTCCGCTCCCACAGGATGCAGTTGGTGTGGACTATTACGGCAGCGCCGCAACCACAGTCATTTCAACCAGAATTTCTGGTTCGCACAGCTTGGATTCCACGGTTGCGCGCGCCGGGGCCAAGCCTCTGTTCAGCCACTTGTCCCACACGCTGTTCATGCCTGCGAAATCAGCGTCGATGTCTTTCAGGTAAATCGTCACCGATAGAATCCGGCTTTTGTCGGTACCGGCCAGGTCCAGCAGGCGCTCGATATTGTTGAGCGTCTCGCGGGTCTGCTGTTCGATGCCCGCGGCCATGTCATCGCCCACTTGGCCGGCCAGGTAAACGGTACCGTTGTGGACGACGATCTGGCTCAGTCGCTCATTGGTGAGCTGGCGCTGGATTGACATTTTTTGCGATCTCCTTGGTACTGCCATAACGAGAAATATCCAGGCCTTCGGCGCTGATCTGAGGTTTTTTGCGGGCGATCAGGTCAGCCAGTAAACGGCCGGAGCCGCATGCCATCGTCCAGCCCAGCGTGCCGTGACCGGTATTGAGAAACAGGTTGCGATACGGCGTCGCACCGACAATCGGTGTGCCGTCCGGCGTCGTCGGACGCAGACCGGTCCAGAAATCGGCCCGGGCCAGATCGCCGCCCTGAGGATAGAGGTCGTTGACGATCATCTCCAGCGTTTCGCGGCGACGGGGGTTAAGCGACAGGTCAAACCCGGCAATCTCGGCCATGCCACCCACGCGAATGCGGTTGTCGAAACGGGTGATAGCGACTTTGTAGGTTTCGTCCAGGATGGTCGAGGTTGGCGCCATCGCCGCATTGGTGATCGGCACGGTCAACGAATAGCCCTTGAGCGGATAAACCGGCGCTTTGATGCCCAGCGGCTTGAGCAATTGCGGCGAATAGCTGCCCAGCGCCAGTACGTAGCGATCGGCGGTTTCGAGCTTGCCATTGATCCACACGCCATTGATGCGGTCACCGGCAAAATCGATGGATTCGATGGATTGTCCAAAGCGGAATTCGACGCCCAGATCGGCCGCCATCTGCGCAAGTCGGGTAGTGAACAGCTGACAGTCGCCGGTCTGGTCATTGGGCAGGCGCAGAGCCCCGGCAAGAATATTGCTGACACTGGCCAGTGCCGGCTCTACTCGAGCGATACCTTCGCGGTCGAGCAACTCGTAGGGCACGCCCGCCTGTTCGAGTACAGAGATGTCTTTGGCGGCGTTGTCCAGTTGCGCCTGGGTGCGGAACAGCTGCGTAGTCCCCAGACTGCGACCTTCGTAGGCGATCCCGGTTTCGGCACGCAATTCATCGAGGCAGTCACGGCTATATTCAGATAGCCGCACCATGCGCTCCTTGTTCACGGCATAGCGATTGGCCGTGCAGTTGCGCAGCATTTGCGCCATCCACAAGTATTGATCGATGTTGGCGGTTGCCTTGATAGCCAACGGCGCATGCCGCTGAAGCAGCCATTTGATCGCTTTGAGCGGAACACCGGGCGCAGCCCAGGGGGAGGCGTAGCCGGGGGAAACCTGGCCTGCGTTGGCGAAGCTGGTCTCCATGGCCGCGGCGGGCTGGCGGTCTATGACCGTCACTTGAAAGCCTTCACGCGCCAGATAATAAGCACTGGTCGTACCGATTACGCCACTTCCAAGGACCAAGACGCGCATGTTGATTACCTCATCGCGGATATCCGCTGACGTTTTGAAGTTTTAAGCAAGGATGTGGGCAGTATAAAAAGCAATCAGCAGTGCCTTTCACTATATAAACGCCTATATTCAGCTTTAATTCCCGGCAACAACGTCTTTCGCAGAGGGCTCCTACATGCGTACACAGCATCAGTCCAAGCGCGAACTGGACAAGATCGATCGCAACATCCTGCGCATCCTGCAAAGCGACGGCAGAATTTCCTTCACGGAGCTGGGGGAACGGGTGGGTTTGTCGACCACGCCCTGTACCGAGCGGGTCCGCAGGCTGGAGCGCGAAGGCATCATCATGGGCTACAACGCCCGCCTTAACCCGCAGAGTCTGAAGGCTAGCCTGCTGGTGTTCGTCGAGATCAGTCTGGATTACAAATCAGGGGACACTTTCGAAGAATTCCGCCGAGCGGTGCTCAAATTGCCCCATGTGCTGGAGTGCCACTTGGTTTCCGGGGATTTCGACTATCTGGTCAAGGCGCGGATTTCCGAGATGGCGTCCTACCGCAAGCTGCTCGGCGACATCCTGCTCAAGCTGCCCCATGTACGGGAGTCCAAGAGCTACATCGTGATGGAAGAAGTGAAAGAAAGTTTGAGTTTGCCAATCGCGGAGTGAACTTGGGCTTCACACCAACACCTGCCGCGTGGTCGCGATGTACTCATGCACCTGCGCTTCCACCCGTGGGTGAATCAATACTTCTGGCCGCCTGCCGTTGGGGCACGGCAACGTTTTGGTCGTACCGAACAAACGGCAAATCAGCGGCCGCTCGTCATACACCGTGCAGCCGTTGGGCCCCAGATGCACACAGTTCAGCTCGTTCATTGCCGCTTCTTGCTCGGCCACCGTCTTGCGCGGCAGGCGGGCCATTTCCTCAGATGAAGTCGTCACCGGCCCACAGCAATCGTGGCAACCCGGAACGCAGGTAAAAGATGGAATCTGCCGGCGCAAGTCGCGAATTTTCTGGCTGTTGCAGCTCATGACGTCAGTACCGAAAGAAGAAGCCGGGATTTTCCCCCATCTGGGGCCGATGTGACAGCGACGCCGTCCCCCGCTTGCCCGTCTGCCGACTCACGGCTACCCTCCGTAAAATTTTCCAAACACATGCCTTGGGATAAACCACATGAACGCCCGCGTTCAGCGACCCGCCGACACTTCGCACGCCGCCTCGTATTACGCCGCCAGCAGCCACCCACAGCCTGATCGCCCTGCGCTGATGGGCGATCTGCGCGCTGATGTCTGCGTGGTGGGCGGTGGCTTTTCAGGGTTGAACACGGCCATCGAACTGGCCGAGCGCGGTTTGAGCGTTGTGTTACTCGAAGCGCGGAAGATCGGCTGGGGCGCCAGCGGCCGTAACGGCGGGCAGTTGATTCGCGGCGTCGGTCATGGCGTCGAGCGCTTCAAGCCCGTCATCGGCGCTGAGGGTGTACGGCAGCTCAAACTGATGGGCCTGGACGCGGTAGAAATCGTGCGTCAGCGCATCGAGCGCTACCGCATCGAGTGTGATCTGACCTGGGGCTATTGCGATCTGGCGAACAAGCCGCGCGAGCTGGCACATTTTGCCGAGGACGCCGAAGAGCTGCGCAGCCTGGGCTATCGGCATTCGTTGCAGCTGCTGAGCAAGGAAGAAATGCCCAGCGTCATCGGCTCGGATAACTACGCCGGCGGCATGATCGACATGGGCTCGGGGCACCTGCACCCGCTGAATCTGGCGCTGGGGGAAGCGGCGGTTGCCCAATCACTCGGCGTGCAGATTTTCGAGCACTCGCCAGTGATTCGCATGGAATACGGCGCCGAAGTACGCGTTCACACAGCGCAGGGCTCAGTCCGCGCTAAAACTCTGGTGCTGGGCTGCAACGCCTATCTCAATGATCTGGATGTTGAGCTGAGTGGCAAAGTGTTGCCCGCAGGCAGTTACATCATCGCCACGCAACCCCTGAGCGAAGAACAGGCGCATCAGCTTCTGCCACGTAACACGGCGGTGTGCGACCAACAGGTGGCAGTGGATTACTTCAGGCTGTCAGCGGATCGTCGGCTGTTGTTCGGCGGGGCGTGTCACTACTCCGGTCGCGACCCGCAGGACATCGCGGGTTACATGACACCGAAGATGCTGAAGGTTTTTCCACAACTGGCCGGCGTAAAGATCGATTACCAATGGGGCGGCATGATCGGCATCGGCGCCAACCGCCTGCCACAGATCGGCCGGCTTAAAGATCATCCCAACGTCTTTTACGCTCAGGCGTACGCCGGGCACGGGCTGAACGCAACACACCTGGCCGGCAAATTGTTGGCCGAGGCTATTAGCGGCCATCACAGCGGCGGCTTCGAACTTTTCAATAAGGTCCCGCACATGACCTTCCCGGGCGGCAAGCACCTGCGCTCGCCTCTGCTGGCACTGGGGATGTTGTGGCATCGGTTGAAGGAATTGCGCTGAATCCCGCGCACTTCTGTAGGAGCGAATTTATTCGCGATAGAGGGTAACGGTCCGCGTTGATGTATCACCTGTTCCGGCCCTTCGCGAATAGATTCGCTCCTACAGAGAGCAGCATTATTTCCTCCAAAACGGCTTCACCCCCTCTTCCCGCGCTTGCTCTGCCGTCAGCCCAACGTCTTTCAGCTGATCGGCATTCAAACTCAGCAGTGCCCGGCGCGTCGCCCGCCGATGCTGAAACAGCGCCCAGCGGCTGAGGTTGCGCGGGTAGCTCGTCTTCACCGAGCGAGCTTGCCCGTCTACCAGGTCCTGGCCGTAAAGCGCTAACCGCACATCGCTCAACCCGTTCATGTTCCTGCACCTCATCATGTGTTCGTGTGGCTTCATGATGAGCGCCGGCGCAAAACCATTACAGAACCAAAAAACCTAAATATTTTTCATACAGTTGGCATCAATCTAGCGCTGAATGGTGTATTTTTGCGCCATCTGTATGGACTCAGGCCAGTAAAATCACCGGAGGTTGCTATGACCCTGTACGTCAATCTTGCTGATCTGCTCGGCTCGCGCATCGAAAACGGCTTCTATCGCCCCGGTGACCGACTGCCGTCAGTGCGAGCGCTAAGTATTGAGCACGGCGTGAGTCTGAGCACGGTCCAGCAGGCGTACAGGCTGCTGGAAGACAACGGGTTGGCCTCCCCCAAGCCAAAATCCGGTTATTTCGTTCCTGCCGGGCGCAGGGCTCCTGCCCTTCCAGTGGTCGGTCGCCCAGCGCAACGGCCGGTGGATATTTCCCAATGGGATCAAGTGCTGGAGCTGGCCAGTGCCACACCCAATCCGGATGTCATACAGTTCGCCCGCGGCATGCCGGACATCACCAGCCCTACGCTGCGCCCCCTGACCCAGGCACTGGGCAAAATCAGTCGGCGCATGGACATGCCGGGGCTGTATTACGACAACATCCACGGCACCCAAGTCTTGCGCGATCAAGTCGCGCGCCTGCTGCTTGATTCAGGGACCAACGTCGGCCCGGAGGATCTGGTAATTACCACCGGCGCGCAGGAAGCGCTGTCCGTGAGCATCCGTTCGGTCTGCCAGCCCGGCGATATCGTGGCCGTGGATTCGCCGAGCTTTCATGGCGCCATGCAGGCGCTCAAAGGGCTGGGCATGAAGGCACTGGAAATCCCCACTGACCCCATCACCGGCATCAGCATCCAAGCACTCGAACTGGCGCTGGAGCAGTGGCCGATCAAGGCCATACAGTTGACCCCCAATTGCAATAACCCGCTGGGCTACATCATGCCGGAGGAGCGCAAACGCGCCCTGCTCACCCTTGCGCAACGCTATGACGTGGCGATCATCGAAGACGATGTGTACGGCGACATTGCCTACACCTATCCGCGTCCTCGCACGATCAAATCCTTCGACGAAGATGGCCGCGTCCTGCTGTGCAGTTCGTTCTCCAAAACCCTGGCGCCGGGGCTGCGCGTTGGCTGGGTAGCGCCGGGGCGGTATCTGGACCGCGCGCTGCACATGAAGTACATCAGCACCGGCTCCACCGCAACCCAGCCACAGCTGGCAATTGCCGAGTTTCTCAAGGACGGCCATTACGAACCGCACATGCGCCGGATGCGCGCCCAATACCAGCGCAGCCGCGATCAGATGACCGACTGGGTGACCCGTTATTTCCCGGAAAGCACACGGGTCAGTCGCCCGCAGGGTGGCTTCATGTTGTGGATCGAGCTGCCGGACACATTTGATTCCCTGCGTCTGAACCGGGCATTACAAGGCCAGGGCGTACAGATCGCCGTCGGCAGCATATTTTCGGCCTCCGGCAAGTACAGAAACTGCCTGCGCATGAACTTCGCCGCCAAGCCCACACCGCAGATCGAGGACGCGGTGCGCAAGGTCGGAGCAGCCGTTTCAAAGCTTATGGCGCAAATGGATTGACCAGCGGTTAACTTTTTCCCGCGGGATGCGGTCATATCGCCGTGATGTAACTTCTGGATAAATCCGTTGACCTACAAATGGGCCACGCCCTTCCTGCTGTTTTGTGCCCTCTGCGTCAGCGGATGCGCCCACACCCCGCCCGCTGGCGTGCCGACTCAGGCGCTGCCCGCAGCCGATTCGTCCTTCGGCCGTTCGATCATGGCGCAGGCCAGACCTTACGAGGGAAAGTCGGGTTTCCGCTTGCTGCCCAATAGCACAGAAGCCTTCATGGCCCGCGCCGAGCTGATCCGCAACGCCAGGACCAGCCTTGATCTGCAGTACTACATCGTGCACGACGGCCTGAGTACGCGGGCGCTGGTGGACGAACTGCTCAAAGCCGCCGATCGCGGCGTGCGCGTGCGCATCCTGCTGGATGACACCACCAGCGACGGGCTGGATCAGGTCATCGCCACCCTTGCCGCTCACCCCAATATCCAGATTCGTCTTTTCAATCCGCTCAACCTGGGCCGCAGCACGGGCGCAACTCGCAGCCTGGGCCGGCTGTTCGACCTGTCGCTGCAACATCGGCGCATGCACAACAAACTGTGGCTGGCTGACAGCGCGGTGGCCATCGTTGGCGGGCGCAATCTGGGTGACGAGTATTTCGACGCCGAGCCCAATCTGAATTTCACCGACATCGACATGCTCAGTGTCGGGCCAGTGGCCGAGCAATTGGGTCACAGCTTCGATCAGTACTGGAACAGCACACTGAGCAAGCCCATCGATGACTTTGTGTTCTGGCCGCCAGATGCGAAAGATCTGGCTGAAGCTCGCAAACGTCTGGCCCAATCATTGGAGCAATCTCACGAGCACAGCAAAGCGCTTTATGAGCGGTTGATGGCCTACAAGGATCATCCACGCATGAAGACCTGGCTCAACGAATTGATCTGGGCCCATAACCAGGCGCTCTGGGACGCACCGACCAAGGTGTTGTCCCGGGGCGAACCCGATCCGCACTTGTTGCTGACCACACAACTGGCGCCTGATCTGGTGGGTGTGCATCAGGAGTTGATGTTGATATCGGCCTACTTTGTGCCGGGACAGCAAGGGCTGGTCTATCTGACCGGGCTGTCGGACAAAGGCGTGTCGGTCAGCCTGCTGACCAACTCGCTGGAAGCCACCGACGTGCCCGCCGTGCACGGCGGCTATGCCCCCTACCGCAAGGCATTGCTGGCCCACGGCGTGAAGCTGTTCGAGCTGCGTCGCCAGCCAGGCGATGTTGGAAATTCAGGTGGCAGCGGGCCGAAGTTCTTCAAGAAGGGCTCGTTCACCGGCGGTTCGGATTCAAGCCTGCACAGTAAGGCGATGATCTTTGACCGGCAGAAAGTATTCGTCGGCTCGTTCAATTTCGACCCACGCTCAGTGCTGTGGAACACCGAAGTCGGGGTATTGGTGGACAGCCCGGAACTCACTCAATACCTGCGCGAGCTGGCGCTACAGGGTATGGCACCGGCGATCAGCTATCAGGCCAAACTGGAGAATGATCGCGTGGTGTGGGTCACCGAAGACAACGGCAAGATTCACACGGTCCATCAGGAGCCAGGGGACTGGTGGCGCCGCTTCAATGCCTGGTTCGCCACGTCCGTCGGCCTTGAGCGCATGCTCTAGGCCGCCACTGGCTCAACACCAAATGCATGATGACGCTGCGACAGGATCACCAGCCCGAAGGCTCCCGCCGCCATCAGCAACGGCAACGCTTGGCCGCTGATCCACTGGCTGCCTGCGCCCGCCAGCAGCGGACCTAGCAGACAACCGATGCCCCACAGTTGCGCCACGTGAGCATTGGCGCGAACCAGCGCGTCATCGCGATATCGCTCGCCAATGAGGATCAGCGACAGGGTGAACAACCCGCCCGCGCTGGCGCCGAACAGCACCCACAGCGGCCAGATCAGTGGCGTATCCACCAGCAAAGGAATCAACAAACTCGCCACCATCAGCGCCAGCGCACAGCCGGAAAACAGCTTACGTCGGGAAACACGGTCGGCCAGCGCGCCGATGGGCAATTGCAGCAGCGCATCGCCCACCACGACCGTGCTGACCATCGCCAGGGCAATTTCCGGGGTAAAGCCCTGTTGCAGGCAATACACCGGCAACAACGTCAAAATCATCGCTTCAAACCCGGCGAACAGCGCGATGGCCCAGGCGATGGCGGGCAGCCGCGCACAGAACCCCCACAAATCCCCCAGCGTGACATTGGCCGAATGAGCGCTGGGCGCTCCCGTGCGCCCCAGCAGCAACAGCGGCGAGGTCGCCAGCAGGGCCGTGCCCACCCAGAAACCATAGTCGGCGTCGGTGCCAACGAAGCCCAGCAATATGGGGCCTGCCAACTGACTCAGGGCGTAGCTGCTGCCATACAGGGCAACTAGTTTGCCGCGAAGGCGTTCCACCACCAGTTGGTTGATCCAGCTTTCACCGAGGATGAAGACGATGGTCAGGATGACCCCGAGCATCAGCCGCAGCAGCAGCCAAATCCAGTAATTGGGCAGCAGCGCGAGCAACCCGACCGAAAACGAGCCGCCCCACAGACAAAAGCGCATCAATGCAGGCGTTCCCAGCCAAGCCGCCAGACGACTGGCCAGGCTGGCGCCCATCAGCACGCCAATGGCAGGCATTGCGGCCATGACACCGATAGCGAACGCGCCGTAACCCCAGGCCTCAAGCCGCAACGACACCAGCGGCATACTGACGCCCAGCGCCAGCCCGACGCTCAACACCGAGGCCAGAACGGCGAAATACGTACCCCAACGCATTAATGCGCTCCAGTAGTTTTAGAAGAGAGACAAAACAGCCGGGTCTTCGTGGGAAGCCCGGCTGCACCCTCTCTCATTAACGCCGCTGATTCTGTTGGAGCGAGGCTTGCCCGCGAAGCTAACGACGTAGTGCGTCAGATAAACCCGGCTGTCAATTTCGTCCGAATGCGGCCCAAACCAAGCCCCGCTCCAACAGGGATCGCGATACTTACAACTTGATCCAGGTCGCCTTCAGTTCGGTGTACTTGTCGAACGCGTGCAGCGATTTGTCGCGGCCGTTCCCCGATTGCTTGAACCCACCAAACGGCGCCGTCATGTCGCCGCCGTCATACTGGTTGACCCACACGCTACCGGCGCGCAACGCTTTTGCCGTCAGGTGTGCCTTGGAAAGATCAGCCGTCCACACCGCTGCAGCCAGGCCGTACGGCGTGTCATTGGCAATCTGGATCGCTTCTTCGGCAGAGTCGAACGTCAACACCGAAAGCACGGGGCCGAAGATCTCCTCCTGGGCGATTTTCATGGCGTTGGTCACACCGTCGAAAATCGTCGGTTCAACGTAGGTGCCGCCCGTTTCCTGCAAGATCCGTTTGCCGCCGGCGACCAGCTTGGCGCCATCGGTATGGCCGGATTCGATGTACGAAAGTACGGTGTTCATCTGCTGGGTGTCGACCAAAGCGCCCACGTTGGTGGCCGGGTCGAGGGGGTTGCCGGGTTTCCAGGCTTTCAGCGCCTCGATCACCATTGGCAGGAATTTGTCTTTGATCGAACGCTCTACCAGCAATCGCGAGCCAGCGGTACAGACTTCGCCCTGGTTGAACGCGATAGCGCTGGCGGCCGATTCAGCAGCAGCTTGCAGGTCAGGCGCGTCGGCAAACACGATGTTGGGGCTTTTGCCGCCAGCTTCGAGCCAGATGCGCTTCATGTTCGACTCGCCCGAGTAAATCAACAGCTGCTTGGCGATTTTGGTCGAGCCGGTGAATACCGCAGTGTCCACGTCCATATGCAGCGCCAGCGCTTTGCCGACGGTGTGGCCGTAGCCTGGCAGCACGTTGAGAACGCCGGCCGGAATGCCTGCCTCAATCGCCAGTTGAGCGACACGGATGGCGGTCAGCGGGGATTTTTCCGAAGGCTTCAGAATGACCGAGTTACCGCTGGACAACGCAGGCCCTAGCTTCCAGGAAGCCATCAGCAACGGGAAATTCCACGGCACGATGGCAGCAACCACGCCGATAGGCTCACGCGTAACAAGACCCAGCTGATCATGCGGGGTGGCGGCCACTTCGTCATAAATCTTGTCGATGGCCTCGCCGCTCCAGCTCAACGCTTGCGCGGAGCCCGGAATGTCGATGCCATAGGAATCGCTGATCGGCTTGCCCATGTCGAGGGTTTCGAGCAGTGCGAGTTCTTCGATGTTTTCGTTGATGAGAGCGGCAAAGCGCAGCATTGCGGCTTTGCGCTTGACCGGTGCCAGGCGTGACCAGACACCGGAATTGAAAGTGGCACGGGCGTTTTCAACAGCGCGTTGTGCATCGGCGGCATCGCAACTGGCGACGTGGGCCAGAAAACGGCCATCGACCGGGCTGATGCAGTCAAACGTAGCGCCGGCGGCTGCATCGGTGTATTCGCCGTTGATAAACGCACGGCCTTCGATCTTCAAATTCTGGGCGCGTTGCTCCCAGTCAGCATGAGTCAGGGTCGTCATGAAACATTCCTCCTCTTGTGAATCAGGTCACGCCCTGGCAGTCGTGGACCGCGCCGCAGGACTGGCCCAAATGTTGTGCCGAATCGGCCAAAGGCATTTGCCACCCTAAACCAGCATCCGGGGAATTTCCAATATATTGGACACAAACCCCGAAACGCCGGCAATTCGTGCATTTTATTCAACACGCCACTGCGGCACTATCACTTGGCTTGCACCTCCAACGCTTAACGTCATCGCATCCTTCAGGAGCCAGAGAAATCATGAGTATCGAAAGCATCGTCGACTTCAGCGCCGTCAGCACTGAAGCGCAACGCTATCGCCCTGCAGCCGAGAAGATCCTCAAGGGAGATCCTGAGCAAACGCTGTACAACCACTACAACAGCCCCTGCGGACAAATGAGCGCGGGAGTATGGGAAGGCGAACCAGGGCAGTGGAAAGTCAGTTACACGGAGCACGAATACTGCGAAATCGTACAAGGCGTATCGGTTCTACGCGACGAAGACGGCAATTCCAAAACCTTGCGCGCAGGTGACCGGTTCGTGATCCCGGCCGGGTTTGTTGGCACCTGGGAGGTGCTGGAGGCATGCAGGAAGATCTATGTGGTGTTTGAGCCCAAATCTTGATCGCCAAACTTCACCCACAAAAAAGCCCGCATCGCTGCGGGCTTTTTCGTAAGAGGCGAAAATCAATTACTTGATTTTGGCTTCTTTGTAGATCACGTGCTTACGAGCAACCGGATCGAATTTTTTAATTTCGATTTTGTCCGGAGTAGTGCGCTTGTTCTTGTCGGTGGTGTAGAAGTGGCCGGTGTTAGCGGTCGACACCAAACGGATCAATTCACGCATGATTCTCTCCCTTAAACCTTAGCGCCAGCACGGCGGATTTCAGCCAGAACGACTGTAATGCCACGCTTGTCGATGATGCGCATGCCTTTAGCAGATACGCGCAGACGTACAAAACGTTTCTCTTCTTCAACCCAGAAGCGGTGATGCTGCAGGTTTGGCAGGAAACGACGACGGGTTTTGTTGTTTGCGTGGGAAATGTTATTC
>Ga0247734_1000036_pt1 | contig 124859 bp, 117 predicted proteins | sample UWRJL103311B2_FD_180933 | JGI IMG/M metagenome (GOLD analysis project Ga0247734, IMG submission 180933) | Plant litter microbial communities from Arlington Agricultural Research Station in Wisconsin, United States - UWRJ-L103-311B-2 | ecosystem: Environmental > Terrestrial > Plant litter >...
CGTCGCAGAACAGTTCCAATACATCCTGCGTGACGAATCCATGCACCTGAACTTCGGCATCGACGTGATCAACCAGATCAAAATCGAAAACCCACACCTGTGGGACGCTGAAATGAAGGAAGAAGCGACCCAGATGATCCTGCAAGGGACCCAACTGGAAATCGAATACGCCCGCGATACCATGCCTCGCGGCGTGCTGGGCATGAACGCTGCGATGATGGAGGACTACCTCAAATTCATCGCGAACCGTCGCCTGTCGCAGATTGGGTTGAAGGAAGAGTACCCAGGTACGACTAACCCGTTCCCATGGATGAGCGAGATCATGGACTTGAAGAAAGAGAAGAATTTCTTTGAGACGAGGGTGATTGAGTATCAGACTGGTGGGGCGTTGAGCTGGGATTGATGCTCGAGCACGTACTGTGGGTGCAGAAAAGGCTAGAGGGAAACTTCTAGCCTTTTTTATTTTTGATGCCTACTTTACGTTTACGCCGCAGTCGCCGTACATTTAGCACGTAGGTATGGCCTAAGAAAAATTCGATTAGAGGGTATCGGATAGCACTGCTGGAAAATTCAGGCTCACCCGCGAACTTAATTAAAGACCCTAAACTCGTTTCGGCTAATAAGGACTTGACGTTGATCGACCATAACGAAGACTTAATTAATGAACCAGATCCTCAGAGACTAATTTTTGGGCTACGAGACACTGGATACAATGTGCGGACAGCTGCAGCGGACATCATTGACAACTCTATAGCAGCCAAAGCCGACAAAATAAATGTGCTAATTACATTGAGAACTGACGGGAGAAAACTCGTCTATTTTGGTGACAATGGTACCGGGATGGACACTGCCGGCATTCACCGAGCAATGAGATATGGTGCGCCTGAGCGTGAAAATCCTGAGAGCCTCGGGAAATTCGGTCTCGGACTTAAAACGGCTTCAAGTTCAGTATGCCTTCGATTTTCTCTGATCTCCCGAAAAAAAGGGAACCAAGCTCTTTCAAAGTTGACTTGGGATTTGGAGCACGTGGCTAAAAAAAGAAAATGGGAAATGCTTAGAGACCCTATCACAAACGATGAAAAGGAAACTTTTGACGAGTTGTGTGGCGAGCATGGAACATTAGTCGTATGGGAAAAATGTGATCGTATTCTTACAAAAGACTATGAGCCCGGGGGTGCTAAAGAGCAAGCTGCCATCAAAAGATTAGCAAGCAGCTTATCTACACACTTGTCCTTGGTTTATCACCGCTTCCTAGATATGGACGATACTCGGGAAAATAACCTCGAGATTCGTATTAACAACGAAACGGTAGTACCTTGGAACCCGTTCTATCCGACGCGATCCGAACAGGTACTCCACGAAAATAAACAAAAGCTAATTGTCGAGCTTCCGGATGGATCCGAGGAAACAGCGACGATTAAAGCTTGGATCCTCCCACATCGCAACGATATGACGAAAGAGGAAGAAAAAGAACACGCAAGAATCTCCAATCGTGCACAAGGATTCTATGTATACAGAGAAGGACGACTAATCCAAGACGGAAGTTGGATGGATGTATTTGGCACACCAGAACCACACACGTCACTCCTTCGCATCGAGTTCGATTTTGGCCATGCATTAGACGACGCGTTCAGAATTGATGTAAAAAAATCAAGAATTCTGTTCCACCCCGACTTGGAAGATGGTCTAAAAATATTACTCCAACCGATATATCGGGAAGCAGGGATGCGATATCGAAGACAAGCTCGAGACCATTCGAATACGAAAAACATTGATCACTCAAGTGCAAACAAAAATATTGCCGGAACAAACAATGCAAATACGCCCAAAGTAGCGTCAGTCGACCCTGTTAGTCAATCCGCAATCATATCTAACAACATGGGCGCAAAAATAAAGTTAAAACTTGCCATACATAGTAACGTTAGTCCCGACACTATATACGTAGACGCTGTCGAAAATATTACTAACGGTGAGTTATGGCAACCTGCGTTCAGGAGTGCAGGAGACAGCGGGCACGTGCCTGCTGTCCTGCTGAACAAGCACCACGACTTTTATCAGAAAATATACCAACGTGCAGCCGCAAACGGTTTTGCAGTGGAGGGAATGGACTTACTTCTATGGGCGTTTGCAGTGGCCGAGCAAAATAACACCAATGAAGAATTAGAGCCCATTTTTGAAGATATCAGGAATGAAATTTCTAACAATCTTCGCAAACTACTTAGAAACGTTCCAGACCCAGACCCTTCAGAACTACTAGATAATTCAAATGATGAATTATGATAGTTAAAAAAATAGACTTGATTTTGGCTGAATTGAAACACGGAACAGGTGCGGCCATCGCAGCGAAAGTAAGTCACATAGGCTTGAGATCAGGACTTAGAATATGGTTTGACGATTTGGATGAGAGACACGGCCCAGTAGCAGAACTTCGACCATTCGGATTGAAGGGGCATCGTGTTGACATCACTTTCGGAAATTTTTCTGGCGATGTAATTGCACAAATAAAAAAAGCCCCGTTCGAAGACAAGCTTCTCGCGAGGGCATTGGTTTCCTCCATAACTGACGATGTCGAACTTGATTTTCATGGCCAGACGTCACAAACGTGGGAAGTTCAGGACGGTGCGTTTAAAATAACAGCAAAAATTCGAAATTTTGAAGATGCACAGAATGACATTTCTCTCGTCGCAACATGCCGGAGTGTTATTGTACCGATAATGGCCGCGCTAGCAGAGCTGATTGGATATGACGAAATTATCCATAAATTAGAGGAAGACGAACCTGCTTTTGAAGGAGCAGTTTTGAAATCCATTATTACTAAGCGTGAACGTAATCCTCGTAACAGGCTTTTATGTATCAGGATACATGGGGAGCAATGCGGTATATGCGGTCTCGTGCCGCATGATAAGTATGGAGAAGCTGGCTCGATAATTGAAGTGCATCACTTAGAGCCTTTATCATTAATTAACGCCCCTAAACCCTACGATCCGGGTACGGACTTAATCCCCCTGTGCCCAAGTTGTCATCGCGCAGTGCATACTCGCAGGCCAGTTCCTTTAAGTCCTGAAGAACTTAGATGCATAATAGGTGCAAAAAATGCGATTTGATAAATTACCTACTAATTTCGAATCTCTGCTAGCCATTATTCCAGATGGGATCATCGTCTCTGAGCGGATAATCACTCCAGTCATTATAATTGAAAGAGCCCTATCAAAAAACATTTCGGCTCGCTTGGGTGGGTATCGAATAGTTAATGGTAAAAAACAAATCTATTACGCACCGACTAATCGCCATTGCTGGGTACTGGACAACAATACTATCAGGCCTTTGCCGATCGATTCTGCATCGCTGTTTAGTCAGCGTATAAGCAGTGATAACGAAGACAATCTTAAGTATTCCTTCGCACTTAGCTTACTTGGCGATAAGGACTCCGCCATCGCTACAGAAGCGGCGGAAGATTTTTTTAAGACTGGAGCAAACGTTTCAGTTGACATGGACGAAATAACTGTCCCAGGCCTCAATGCGACGCTTTTTCCGTACCAGGCTAAGGGCATCTCATGGATGCATGAAACCTTAAGTTACACCGGGGGGCTAATATTGGCGGATGAGATGGGTCTTGGGAAGACTATACAGATAATATCGTTGTTACTCCTTGATAAACCGACAAGCGACAACCCTTGCCTCATAGTTTGTCCAACAAGCTTGATAGCTAATTGGACCCGTGAGATCAAAAGATTTACGACAGCACTAAGCTTCAACGTGCACCGAGGTCCAAGCAGGGCGGGAGTATATAAAGATCTACTATGCGCAGACGTAATAATTACCACCTACGACACAATGGTAAACGATATATCAATATTGTCCGCCGTTGAATGGTCTTGGCTCATTGCAGATGAAGCACAGGCACTTAAGAATCCGAGCTCTAATAGAAGGAAAGCAATCGCCACAATTCCTAGGCAGCGCACTATTCCTATGACAGGAACTCCCGTTGAAAATTCGTTACTTGATTTATGGTCTCTGGCCGACTTTGCGATTCCTGGTCTTTTAGGAAACCAGCAAGACTTCGAGAGTCAGTATTCAGACTCACTTGAATCTGCAAAAACTGTAGGGCATTTTACCGATCCAATTATTCTCAGACGCCGCGTATCTGAAGTAGCAACTGACCTACCGGAACGCATCGATATAGACGTACCGGTTGAGCTCGATGCTCGTTTAGTGGATCACTATATTGCTGTGCGGGCAGAAACACTTGCCAAATACCCAGTCGCAGGCGCACTTGTAGCTACGCTTCAACTTCAACTTGTTTGCGCGCACCCTTGGCTACGCTATGATGACCCAGACTTAGAAAATTTAGAGTTTGCCAATATCTCCCCTGCTAATGCTGCTGATTTGGTAACTCCAAAAATGGCTCGGACTCTATTACTGTTGGAGGAAGCGTTTCGCAACGAGAGGAAAGTATTAATTTTTTCCATTTTCAACAGAATTGCTGACCTATTAAACCAAGCCTTACCCACAGACGCTAACCGTTACTGGAATTCCATTAACGGATCTACACCACAAAACTTAAGACAGCAGATAGTTGATGACTTTACGTCACATAAAGGGCCTGCTTGCCTAGTATTAAACCCCAAAGCCGCTGGATCTGGGTTGAATATCACTGCTGCAACTATCGTAATCCATTTTACACCTGTTTGGAATCCTGCAATTGAAGCGCAAGCGAGTGCACGGGCTCATCGAAGAGGACAAATCGAGCCGGTAACCATCTATAAGTTATTTTATATTGATACCGTAGAGGAGGTTATGATTGATCGTGCGAATTGGAAAAGAGAATTAGCGAATGAAACTATTCCGGTATCCACTCGTGATTCGACCGACCTAAAACGAGCACTGCAAATCTTGCCTGTGAGGCCTGTATGAAAAAAATATTCCGGAAGAACCTGAGTTTAAATGATGTGGGAGCTACTGGCACTCACCAAGGCGGAATTTTAGTCCCAAAGACAGATGCCGAACTTCTTTTGTTTTTTCCACCACTCAATAGCAATACCAAAAATCCAGACGCTTGGATCGAGTGTGTAGACGCAGAAGGCATAGTCAGACGATTCAGATATATTTATTACAATAATAAATTACATGATGAAAATGGAACACGTAACGAGTATCGCATCACGTACATGACAAGCTACTTCAAAAGTATTCATGCAAAAGAAGGTGACATATTTGAGATCTCTAGAGATGACAACTGCATTAATTACACGATAAATGTAATATCTGCAGCTGAGAACGATGAGATGAAAAAAGAACCATCGTTAAAGAAGGAGCAAGAAAATTTACCCTTACGAATTAAACTTACCACAAGCTGGAGGCGGGTCCACTAGGGCACCTCCTCCTTGAGGTCAATGCTCGCGCATCCAAGTATTAATTTTGACTCGATGGGGCTCATCTTCGTCCCGATACCCATTGTTTCGGTACTTTTCTAAAGTGTTGATCGCCGCAATGCATTGCCTCTCGGACGGTAAACGATTTGGAAGGGCAGCACAGACCTTCAAAATTCCATCCTCTTTAATTGAGATAAACCCTTTATCCCGGGCCCAAATCCTCAACCGCGACCAATATGCTCCCCCTTTAGCAATCACCTGTGACTGAGCCTCGATACCAGAAATAAGAGTGACCTCCCGTTTACGCTCCTGCTCTAGAGACTTCAGTTCAGCTAGCGTTACAGTAGATTTAGAGAAAGCAGGGCCGTATACCACCTCGGTTGTTCGAAGACTTTCCCAGCAGGCTTGCTTTTTTGCCCACTCGCTGATATTTGTCAAGCCATGAATCGGGCTCATTATTATTGCGGCAGCAAGCTTCCCAGCGCTGAGTAATATGTTCTCTAAGTCTGCGGAAACACTTTGAGTGCGCCATACGGATTCGAGGTCTATGGAAAGCCCTTTCTCAGCAATATCAGCAGATAATTTAGAGATTGTGTAGGTGACGAGGTTTGCCCTGTAGCCACCTGGATACCAAGATTGTTTAGGGATAATTTTTTCGACATGTCGAAAAATAATAAGTTTCGCTATTAAACGCTGGTACCAGAGCTCGTCAAAAAAACTGTCATTTTTTAACCATTGCGAACCAACATCCTTAGCGAAGTCCGCAAAGTTTTTTTGGGCGCCTTTGCTAACATTATGCGGGAGGCCACGAAAACTAAATTCAGCTTTTGCCAAATCTGTTTTAGCAAAAAATTGGGTTTTAGGGTATTCGGTATCAAAGCGCCGTTTCTCGGCCTCAGAGCGCTTTGCTCTTTCTACAAGATACTGTCCACGAGCGCGTTCATAGAACCATTTAGTATCTCTAGCTTTACTCTCGATGGGCGTTAATATTCGTCTCGAATACTCTTCCATACGTATGTGGAATGGATGATTAGAGAAAAAATCCGCAGCGCTTACCTTATTTTGGCTATTAGCAAATTCGGAGATTTTAGGAACCAACTCTTCAGCTCTTGCAGGGGGAACTACAGTCAGCTTCATTTGAACATGCACTTCTTTCAACGCATCGGGGCTAATCCGTTTTGCCGCATGAATAGATGCGGTTGTCTGTCCCCCATTAACAATCTGTAGATTTTTTATAGAAACTATACGAGTGCCATGCGCGGAATTTTCCACTTCTACACTATCGGCAGTTGCTGACAAACCATTATTATATGAGAAAAAAAGAGCAGGATCAGTTTTTATAGTATCTCTGATATTTTGATTAACTTTCCCTCTTGCCTGCAAAAAGCTTCTAACGTTGGACTCCAGTAATCTTGCCCCCCATTTTTCATATATTTCTGCGAGTTGGATTCCTGGAATTACCATAAGATAGCTGTCCAATTCGCTTCCGTCTTTCGAAGCAGCTAGAGCAGGTATTGATCCACCAAACCCGTCTCGAAAATTTATGCTAAGCACCTCACGAGCTTGCAGAGACGTCTCGTAACGATGAAATCTGGACAGATCCCAAACATTATATGTGGCAGGTATGCCACCTATCTCACCTGCCGTCACAGCATCGGTGCGGGCGCTATAATTCGCATTTGTCACAAAAATTAATTTTATTTTCGTGGTCGTAGACCACGCGTCTGCAATAGTGGATGCGAGGCCAGATAAGGGACTCCCTTTGGCTAAGGCCCCACGAAAATCGATCTTCCAAGACGATGTAATAAAATTTTTCAGATAACCAAAGACACGCTTAGCGTCTTGCGCATTGATTGTCTTGATTTCGTTCCCATAAAACTCTGACACTATCAAGCTCATTACGCCATCAGTGTCCCGCGGATCACCACCACTGCCATCAACCCTAATCGTCTTGTTGCTACTGACCTCAATATTACCAAATGCACGTTCTGAAGTTTCTATCTCTCCAACAGCTTCTAAACGCTCAGCCATAAGATCAAAAAAAACATCTCCTTCAAGATCTTTGTTTCCTTCGGTCTCACGCTCAATGTCAGCACAGATACTGGTATTGAAATCCGCCAATTCATTTTTTTCAGATGCGAGTACATCCTTTAGAAAATCTATACTCGTCTTTGGTGACTCTACTGATGCATCTCCCCCCTCTAACAACTTCTGCATTTCTTATTTTCCCTGCGCTGATGAATAAAAAAATCTTACCCTCACATCCAGCTAGCCCCTACGGTGACGCAAAAAATCCACATGGGCTTAGTGGCACATAGCCAAGCTAAATTATGCAGATTGAAAACTCAAGAGGTTTCTTCAGAAGTCGAGAAGACTGCAAAAAAAGGGAAAGGCAAAGCGATTTAGCGAGCGTCTCCAGAATCACTTTCGAGGAGCTCGTCTATTTCCAAAAATCGATCGTTCCCCACAAGAAACGCTTCGATCATCTCCATCAATGGCTTGCTGTCAGCAGTTCGTAATGCCCTACGGGTAGCGCACTCCCAAACGATTAAAACCCTCCACCCTGATGCCAAGAGGACTTCTTGTTGGCTTTGATCTCTATGCTGATTTTTTGAGATCTTGGTGAGCCAAAATTCCCTTCGTGTCGCAGGCAACTTAAAGTATCGGCAATTGTGTCCATGCCAAAAACAGCCATGGATGAATACTGCCACGTTGTACTTCCGCATTACTAAATCCGGCTTACCTGGAAGAGTCGCTACATGCAATCGGAATCTATAGCCTTGAGCGTGAAGAATTTTCCGAACAAAAATTTCAGGAGATGTATTCTTCCCTTTTATACTAGACATCATCCTAGAACGAGTAGCTACGTCGACTATGTCAACCAAGAACCCCTCCCTCGGAGCACAAGTGCCCCAAGTAATCTGAATAAATGTACCTAGGTAGGCAGAGCAAATTCCAACTGCGGCGCTTGCTCCCTAACTTTTGCCTTTGCGAGAAGAATCCTATCTTTCATTAGACGGGCAACCGCCTCGAAAACTGGTACTGCTACAGAATTGCCAAACTGCCGGTACGCCTGCGTATCAGAAACAGGGATTACAAACTTGCTCTCCCCAGGCCGGTCGAAGCCCATCAAACGTGAGCACTCATGTGGAGTAAGCCTGCGAGGACGTTTGAGCTGGTTCAACTCACCATGAAAATCGAGGCGCTCGTCAAATCCGCGGTCTACAAGAATCTCTGACCCATCCTTGTGGTATCTCGCCGAAAGTGTACGTGCGACGTCATTTGGCCCGGTCAAGCCGAAGCCGAAGCCATTACCCTTTTGACGGTGTTTTTCAGCATATCGATAGAGATAGTCCCAGAGCTTCGGAGTGAGAATGTATTTAGGATCGACATTTTTATCCAGTAGATCGCCGAAGCTTGGACGTTGCTTAGGGACCAACTTATCGATATCGCGCAGAGTAAAACCGCCGTGGACATTCAAATCCCGCCGAAATCCTACCAATACGATTCGTTCACGATGCTGAGGGACGAAGTGCTTTGCATCGATCACTTTAGGATCTGCCCCCTTGGGAGCATTAACGTCTGCCACTTCATAGCCAAGCTCATCAAGGGCTTCGCAGATGATTCGGAATGTATTGCCCTTGTCGTGGCTCTTCAGGTTTTTGACGTTCTCGAGAAGAAAGGCAGCCGGACGCTTGGCCGCGATGATCCTTGCGACGTCGAAAAATAGGGTTCCCTGAGTTTCGCATTCAAAGCCGTGTTTGCGGCCCAGAGAGTTTTTCTTGGATACACCAGCCAAGGAAAATGGCTGACAGGGAAATCCAGCAAGCAGCACATCGTGATCCGGGATTTCGCGGTCAATGTTCCGATACGCTTCCTCATCACTCACCTCGAGCTTGTCTGACAGGGTGACCGTCCGAATGTCTTGGTTGAATCGATGCCGGCCCGGATCGCAATAGTGGTTCGCTTTATAGGTTCTTACAGCGAATTCGTTCCACTCGGAGGTAAATACGCACTCTCCACCGATTGCTTCAAATCCTTTGCGTATACCGCCGATGCCAGCAAACAAATCGATAAAAGTGAAAGAAGACTTCGTGGCTGGCCGCTTTGGAAGCAACGACTTCAGATGCTCGTATTCCTGATGTGTCAGACGAGGTGAAGCTTTCCCTTTCACCCAGCGGTTAACTGTCTCACGGCAATGAGACGACCCTATCTCATTCAATTTCGCCGCGAGCTGCCCCTGGTCATAGATCTCCAATAGCTGGCGAAGGAGCGCCATATCTTCTGCAGGATGCGGATCAGGGGAATAGGTGGATTGGTCCAGTGAAGATGAATCGGAGACTGTAGCTTCAAAAAGGTTCATGGACCTAGCTTTCCTCTGGGTCAAATCTGTGACGAGCGATCACCATTCTATCCCTACATCGCAAATTGTAAATTCTTCATTTGGTCTCTAAGCAAAGCAGGTGCGATTGCAGTGCGATCGGGTTCGCCCTATGAATACTGTACAAAAAAACAGTATAGGGAGAATTCCAATTCTGTCCATGAGCACAAAATCAGATGCGCATTTTCAGAATCGCCCTACAGCTTTGCATCTTGCTCGACTTCCCAGACCGCCCTAACCTCTCGCCGCGCCTAAGAAACGCACAACAGAACCTCAATGCAGCGGCCTGCCCGCTCCCGATAGAATGTGGCTTACGTGCCTGCGGCCTTCGGCTGCGCGTCGTAAAATCTTTGCTATGTCGGGAGTGGACCAATACAAGACCCGAAAGGGGAATATGTCCGGCCTTTTCTGCATTGGAGGTTTCTTAACTCCCGACGCCTTAGCCCTACAAAGCTAAAAATGCAGAGATCATCTGAATGCTCAACCTCGACTCACCAACCCATTCCAGGCAACCCTCACCCGCCCCGCTCCAACCCACCTCCTTCCTACGCCACAACCGCCAACTGCGCGCCCTCCTTCTCGAATCCCAAGTCTGGTTCTGCGCCCGCGATATCAGCCGCATGATCGGCTGGCCGCTGGATGAGCGTACGACGCGCAAGCTGGATGCTGACCAGCGACGCGTTGTGACGCTGACGACGCATTACGGGGTGTCGAGTGAGTTGCTGCTGAGCGAGTCGGGGTTGTACACGATGCTGGTGCATCACCATCACGCAGAGAATCGCGGGCTGCGGCAGTGGGTCACCAATGAGGTGGTGCCGGCGTTGTGCGATGAGCAGTTGCCGCCGACGCACAGCAGTCCGTGTTTGAGTTTCCTGCAATGGCCGGGGTTGTCGGTGAGCATGTTGCATTGGCAGAGCGAGCCGTGGATCAGGCTGCGGGATATGCCGAGGGTGTTGCCGCACGCTGAGTTTCAAGCGAGCTCAGGGACGGGGCCGGTTCGGGGGGCTTGGTGGCGGGCGGCGCGTCGGTTTTTTGGGTGAATCGTGATTGAGTCAACATGGCAAGTTACAGCCGGGGCAGCTTGGGCGGGATACGGGGTGCGTTAGAACCGATACACAAGCTGGGAACTGCCATCAAACTTTCCGCCCCGCCAGGCGTCCTCTTAGAGCGGGGCGAATGTAGCTTCGCTAACCAAAACAGCTGACTTCAGCTAAGGACTGGTGATGATCTTTTTTGTTTTTCTATTGGCCTGCGGGGCTGCGGCAAGTACGGGCGTTATTTTCAAGCCGGGGCCGTGGTACGAGTCGTTGGTTAAACCGAGTTTCACTCCGCCCAATTGGATGTTTCCGGTGGCGTGGTCGGTTATTTATCTGTTGCTGGCGTGGGCCGGTTACCGGTTGGCGTTGACACCTGGCAGTGAACTGGTACTGGCGTTATGGGCGGCACAGATCGCGCTGAATACGCTGTGGACGCCGGTGTTCTTTGGCGCGCATCGTATTGTGGCGAGCATGGTGATTCTGGTGCTGCTATGGCTGGTCGTTGCGGTCATGCTGGTGTTGACGATGCGGCTCGATGTGATCACCGGTTTGATTCTGTTTCCTTATCTGGTGTGGCTGTGTGTTGCGGCAGCTTTGAATTTTTCGATCATGCGCAATAACCGCTGATTCTTTGTAATGGGTGGACGCGGAGCGTCCGGGGCTGCTTTCCCACGCGGAGCGTGAGGAACGATCATTGGTCGAGAGAGTAAGTGTGAAAGCCAGGGGCGGAAGTCTCTGGCTTTTTTGGTTTCAGTATTCATCACGGTATTTGTCGCAATTGAAGAAGAGTTCCAGGCCGATGCACCAGATCACTACGAAGCCCAAGAGGTTCGGTTCTTCGATGACCGTGTCGAGTGTGATGGTGGCTGTTGCGCCTGCGGCTATGAGCGCCAAGCCTGTCCATTTTCTTTTTTGGCGGTGTTTGATCTTGTGGGTTAGCAGGTAGAAGGCGGTGCAGGAGAGGAATACGGCGAGGATGAAGAGCATGGATTATTCCTCGTCCTCGGTGAAATGGTCGCGGTCACCGAACAACGAATAGCCCGTAGTGGTAGTCATGAGGAGAACAAAAAAAAGCTCTCGTGGCGTTCCAGAAGTGGAGAGCATCAGAATCCCACCAAGAACCATCATCGTCAGACCTAACCATTTCCTCCAAAAGCGCGACCTGAGCCTGTAGTAGAGCAGGCAGCTAATCGTCATACCAACGCCCACGATCATAGGCATGGTCATCGGGATCCACCTTGGTTTTTGATCAGCATTGCCGCAGAGCTGTGTTGAGGTCCAATCCCCCCGTTTACCCAAGCTTGAACCGACACTACAACATCTCCAGCGTGTTGCGAATCCAACCCAAAAAAGCAGAAGCCCCTCCGAGGAAACCGGCTGTTGTTTTGATCGCCTTGTTCAACGAGGGAACTGCAGCGGCCGCAACTGCTGTCATTGCGACCGTTAAAGCATCGTTCTGATCATTAAACAGCTCCGTTTGCTTGCGCGTCCGCGGACTCGAAATCGCCACCAGCATTTCGCACGGACGCTCTTGCGCCAGCATTCGGTCGTATAGGTCAGAGACGAAATTGCTGACTTTCCACGACTCGCCGCGCGCCGCGCAGAAATGCAGTGTTCGAAGACTCGAGCGATCGGACGGCATGACCGTGAAGGTCGTTACCCGGAAGAACACACCGAATTGCCCCATGTGTTGGCTGGTTTCTTGTTTCACTGGCAAGCCCTTGGATGCAATCAGGGCACAGGGTTACGCGGAGGCGGGACGAATAAAATGGGGTTTGAGCGAAAGCGAGGTGGACTACTAGCGGATCGGATGCGTCTTACGATTTTATCGCCTTGGTGGGGACGCGGAGCGTCCGGGGATGCGGTCCCACGCGGAGCGTGCGGAACGATCATTACCCCGTCGTCCGGGGCGCGCATCCACGCGGAGCGTGCGGAACGTGCGGAACGATTTTCGCAGGGGTGGAGACGGTGTTCACACGCAGTGACAGGCTGATCGTTCCCACGCTCTGCGTGGGAACGTAGCCTTCGACGCTCCGCGTCCACGCTGACGATGATTCAAGGATGAATCCATGGCTCGAAGCCGTTACACGATTACTGATTCTGCGCTGCCGCATTTCCTGACGTGCACGGTGGTTGAGTGGCTCCCTCTTTTTACCCGCCCTGCGTTAGTCGAGATCGTGCTCGATGCCTGGCGTTATCAGCAGGTACATCAGGGGCTGCAGTTGTACGGTTATGTGGTGTTGGAGAATCATCTGCACTTTCTGGCGCAGTCGCCGGATTTGGTGAAATGTGTTGCCGGTTTCAAATCGTTTACGGCGCGGTCGATCATTGATCATCTGGAGCACGCCAACGCACAGAGCACGCTGAAGCGACTGCGGTTTGCGAAGCCGGCGCATAAAGTGGATCGGGTGTATCAGGTCTGGCAGGAAGGTACCCACGCTGAAGCTGTTTTCAGTGAACCGGTCATGCGGCAGAAGCTTGATTACATCCATCACAATCCAGTGAAGCGGGGGTATGTGGATGAGGGGGCGCATTGGCGGTATTCCAGCGCGCGGGATTATGCGGGAGGTGTTGGGCTGATCCCGGTTCAGCGGTGGTATTGAGGGGAGGCGTTCCCACGCGGAGCGTGAGGAACGATCAGATAGCTCGCGCTGCGCACCAAACCTCACAGCACCGGCTCAACGGCCTCAACACCAATCAACGCATTGAACGCCTCGATATCCAACGGGCGGCTGAGGAAATACCCCTGCCCTTCGTCGCACTGCACGGCCTTCAACAGTTCCAGTTGTCCGGCCGTTTCGATGCCTTCGGCGGTCACCGTCAGTGACAGCGCGCGGCCCAGACCGACGATGGCCTGGATGATCGATTGATCGTCCTCGCTCTCGCTCAATCGATTGACGAAGCTGCGGTCGATTTTCAAGCCATCGAACGGGAATGAACGCAGGTAACTGAGCGAGGAATAGCCCGTACCGAAGTCATCCATAGACAGGCGCACCCCCAATGCTTTGAGCGCACGCATGATGTCGAGGGCGACGACGGCGTCTTCGAGCATCACGCTCTCGGTGATTTCCAGTTCAAGCCGCGAAGGTTCAAGACGGGTGACCGCCAGCGCCTGCTGGATGCGCTCTACCAGATTGCCCCGCTGAAACTCGGTCGAGGACAAATTGACTGACACGAACAATGCCTTCGGCCAGCGTGCGGCGCTTTCACAGGCCGCGTTGATGACCCAGTTGCTCAACGGCAGGATCAGGCCGGTGTCTTCGGCAATGGGGATGAATGTGTCAGGCGATATCAGGCCACGCTCCGGGTGCTGCCAACGAACCAGGGCCTCGGCGCCCACCATTGCGCCGTCCGTGATGCGAAAGCGCGGCTGGAAATGCAGGCGCAACTCGCCGTGCTTGATGGCATAGCGCAGATCGCTTTCCAACCGGCGCCGCTCGATGATCCTGGCGTTCATGTCTCCGGCGTAAAAGCGCCAGGTGTTGCGCCCTCCGGCCTTGGCTTCGTACAGCGCCATGTCCGCGTAACGCAGCAGCTCAGCCGCTTCGCAGGAGTCATTGGGGGCCATGGCCACGCCGATGCTGGCACTGACGAACACTTCTTGCTCATCGAGCTGCATGGGTTGTTCGATGGAGTCGATCAACCGGCGGCATAGCGTTTCAACCTCGTCCTGGGAGCTGATGTCCGTGAGGATCAGCACAAATTCGTCACCGCCAATGCGTGCTACCAGGTCACCGCTGCGAATGCACTCGCCCAAGCGCCGCGATACCTCGTTGAGCACCCGGTCGCCCGCTGCGTGTCCAAGCAGGTCGTTGACCGGTTTGAAACGATCAAGGTCCAGGCTGAGCATAACCAAGGGCTGGTCAACGGTCGGTGCCGCCTTGAGCTTGCCGTCGAGAAACTCCTGCAAGCGTGTCCGGTTCGGCAGTCCGGTCAGGGCATCGTGTTGGGACAGGTATTCAATACGCCGACGCGACTGGACCTCTTCGGTGATGTCAGTGGCGGTGCCGCGAAATCCCACTCCGGCGATTTCGCGAGCGGACAAGCGCGTCACTCGGGCCTGACCGGTGTTGTCGCTGTAGGTGCATTGCACGCTGATGTTGCTTCGCCGGTTCGGAATGCTCAGCCATTGAGACAGGGTTCCAAGCTCTGAGCCCAGCAAGTCGTCGATGCTCGCGCCCAGCCACTGTTCTGTGTCCAGGCCGGTGACACTTTCAAAACGCTCGGACAGGTAGGTAAAGCGGCCTTCACGGTCGACTTCCCAGATCCAGTCGGAGCTGGCTTCAACGACATCGCGAAACCGTGCCTCACTGGTGGCCAGCGCAATCTGGCTGGATTGTAACGAGGCGAAGCTGGCATCCAGTGCTTGAGCAGCGGCCGTGGTGCGCCGCAGGATGACCCAAGTCATCAGCCATACCAGCGCCGCGGCCAGCCCGATCAGCGGCAGAATCAAAGCCAGCAGCTGGTCGCCCGGTTGCTCCGGCGTCCAATTCAGGGTGCCTGCATCGCCATTGTCGCCCAGTGCCAGGGTCGAAAGAGCCTGGCCGTTGCCGGTGCTCGATACATGCAGGCCCTCGACGCCGTAATCAGCGCCAATCGCTTCCAGTCGGGCGCTGTCGAGTATGTCCACGAAGATCAACACCGACGGCAGCTTTCCATCGCTCGCCACGGTGGGGTCAGTCCCCGGGGTGATCGCCGCAGCCGCCAACAGGGCCGGCTGTCCGTTGACACTGACGAACGTGGTAAATGGCAGTTGTCTGGCAGCGGCTTTACGGGCCTGGGCAATGAAAGTGTCGATGGGCCGGCCTAGCCATGTTTGCGCTGAAGTCTGCGTCATCTCGCCCTTGATCACTGAGTAGACGGTACCGCCCTCCGGGTTTATGACAAACAGCCCCTGAAAACCGAAGTCAGCGTAGAGCGTGGGCCCAAGGTTCTGCTGCTCGAAGGCCCAGTCCGCATCGACGTGGGTATGCAGATGCTCGTAGGCGTCCCCCCAGAACGCGTAGTCCTTGAGGGTCGAACCGATGGATTTCTCCAAAGAGTGCACCGCTTTGCGCGTGTAAAAATCGGCCTCGACCAGCTCGGTCCGATTGAGGTTATGCGCCAGATACAGCAGCAGGCCGGTCGCGAGGACAAACACCGACACCAGCAGGCAGGCGAACTTCCATAATGACGCGCGGGCCAGTGAAACACTGGATCGACGGACTGCGGACGAAGGGTTTTCGGACATGACTTTCCAGATAACGAGTGGTCAGCGAGACAGCTATACCCCTTGTATCGGCCGGCGGTGAAAATGTTGAGCGCCAGGACAACTTCAGTCCGTCCAACGGTTGGATTTCTGAGCGGATTGGGCACCGTACAGCTGTCATTTCCCGGAATCGGCAGGATATATTCCGACATAGCCGGTAACTCTTTCCTACGGATGCTGGCGCCTTTCAGGCAGAATGCGACACCGTTTTCCCGATCAATCCGATCGCCTCTCTTCTCTCGTCCACCCGAAACAAAGGAATTCTCATGCGGTTTTTCAGCCCCAGAACGGTTCTGCTGCTCGCCGCACTCACCCTTGGCCTGACCAGCGCGAATCTGTACGCGGCGACCAAGCATGCACCCGCCCACGCCCCCGCAAAAAAAGCTCCCACCGGGCAGAAGGTATCGATGCTGGGCGGCAAGTTTGTGTTCTATCTGCCCAAGGAATACGTGAAGAGCCCGATGCCGGAGATCGATGCCAAGGCCAAAGCGGCGGGCGTCACCGGGTCGCTGTACATGAACAAGCCGGCCAAGCGGGTGGTGATCGTCACTGAAACCCCGATCGCGTCAGACACCAAAGTCGCCCCCAACGATAAGCCGACCCTGGACGGCCTCATCGCTGAAACCCTGGAACAGCAGAAAACCAGCTACAAGAACTTCAAGAAGCTCGGCGAGAAAAGCATGGTGCGCAAGGGCTTGGGCATTCGGCAGCTGGACATCGCCGGCGATGTGGAAGGTGGTCGGGTGATCAGCTCGACGTTGGCGGCCGCCAACGGAAAACGCACGGCGATGGTTAACGTCATTTCCTTGGAGAAAGACACCAAAGCCCACGGCGTTTTGATGAAAGGGATTACAGGTTCCAAGTGATGGCTGCTGCTTTTCAGGCAGCGTTTGCAACCTTGGAAGCTCCACCCCGCGACCCTCACCCATTAATTGCCAAACCGTGCATCCAATCCCGCCTGATCTTCGTACCTCTTCAGAGCCACCGCCCCGCCGCCGAATCCATTCGGATAGGGTCTGCCTAAAACCTCATCGTGGGGATGAAAGCAGGATTTCGCCCCGACATTCGGGGGTGGGACAACAGTAAATACTGGCAAAACGCTCTTCCCAGCGGATGACGGGCAAGAGACACTCTGAAGCGTTCTTCGGGACTGATGGTTCAGCTCGATCATGCGTCATTACCCGGTGAAGCTATGAACAACCCCTCCGGTAAAGGCCTGTCATTCGCCAAACGCATGTATTTGCCCCGCAGCGTGGGGCTTGGGGTTGGCTTTTTTTGCATTGCTGCCGCGCTTTATCCCGCCAATCTGCCCGCCTGGGCGTGGGCGCTGATGATTTTCAATGGTTTTGGCTGGTCGCACGTGGCGTATCGGCTGGCGCGATCATCCAGCCAGCCCTATCGCGCAGAACGTCGCAACCTCATTTATGACTCCATCGCCGGTGGCTTCTGGGCTGGCGCGATGGGCCTCAACCCCCTGCCCGCCGTGACGGCGCTGTCGATGATGGCGATGAATAATATCGCGGTGGGCGGCCCGAAGCTGTTCGTCCTGGGTGCTCTGGCTCAACTGGCGGGCGGCCTGGTCGCTTACTGGATTTTCTTGCCACCACTGTTTCCGGCGATCACGCAGATTCAGGTGTACGCCTGTCTGCCGATGCTGGTGATCTATCCGATGGCCATCGGGCTGGTGTGCTATCGCGTTGCGGTGCAGCTGTCCCGGCACAAGAAGACGCTGCAAAAACTCAGCACCACCGACAGTCTCACCGGGCTGATGAACCACGGCGCATGGAAAGAACTGCTGCAGGCCGAATTCATTCGTGCACAGGCGTCCCGGCGGCTGGCCACCGTGGCGCTGATCGATATCGATCACTTCAAGACCATCAACGACACCTACGGCCACATCATCGGTGACAGCGTGCTCAAGCAGTTGAGCAGCATGCTGGTGTCCAGTCTGCGGGCGACAGACATTGCCGGGCGCTACGGCGGTGATGAGTTCTGCGTGATCCTGCCCGATACCACCCTCACCCAGGCCACGGAAATCCTCGAGCGCCTGCGTTGCACCGTCAATGAGCAATACGATGCTCGCCTGCCTGGCATGAAACTCAGTCTGAGCATTGGCATCGCCGCACACGGGCAGCATTTGCCCGACGCCAGCATGTGGCTGCACGAAGCGGACATGGCGCTCTACGACGCCAAATCCACCGGGCGTAACCGCGTCACTTCGGCTGTGCCTGGGTCGACGCTCAGCGAACAGCTCAGCGCCGAACTCGATTGAGTCAAGCCCCTGCGTACCCTCACTGCGCCGCATGTGATCTGGTCTGCACCTGCTCAAGCAACTGCGTCGCAGAGAACTCCTGGAACATTTCGCGCAAAGGCCTGTTCAACTGTAGCGGCCCATACATCGCCTCTTCTCGCGCAAGATTGCCTTGCTGAACCTGGCGATAATTCAAGGGATAAATGCTTTGCTCAACGGGCAGGAGCCCGTCGAAGTGCTCCAGCAGCCCACGAAAAACGATACGTCGCTCGACCACGCCGCGAGTGGTTGCGATCAGCTTGATAAAGAAATCACTGTCCAGCCGACGAATTGCCTCATAGGCGGCATAGCGTTCCACCAGGGGGAAGGCACCCGACTCGTCGTAAACCAGACAGCACAGTGATTCGCGTGGGTGCTGGCGGAATGGGTTGACCGGAGTGACACACTTAAGATGCCGGGACAACGCGAAATCGACGGCCCGCTGGACCTGTTTCAAACGGCGTTTGAGCTTGATCCTTGAGATGTCGTCAAACACCTGCGCGTCGCGCCCCTCTCTGGCGACCTGCGCAGAGAAATCGGCAAACAACCCTTCAGGGCCGAACAATTCGCTCTGCCGCTGCTTAAGTTGATCGAAGGGCAGCATGGCCTGGTCTTGTGCCAGACGCAGGAAGTTGAGCCGGGTGTCGGCATCGACGGAGTGTTCGCGGAGTGACTCACGCAAGCGCAAGGCGTGATCGGTACGGGCCATGTAAGCGGTCATGGAGTGATCCCTTATTTTTGTTTTGGTAATTAAAATTGCCTTGAATAAGCCAGGCTCCCTGAACACTAAGCAGCCGCGCTGTAATACCCGAACAGACGACACGCAAATACATGCTCGACATATATAAGCCAACATCAATATAGGCAGCCACACCTCACTACGCCGACCTAGTTCTGAAAATATCGGGCATGTCAGGAGCAAACGCAGAGAGCGTATTTAATAGTCGCCATTATCAACCACTGTTCCAACAATACAATCCGTCAGATGTAGGGGGTCAGATCTTCAGGTTTTTACGCGGTGCGGGCAGGTAACTGGCAATCAATTGAGCGCGGTTCTTGACCCCGGTTTTTCGCAGCAGCGCTGAGACGTGGTCCCGCGCAGTGTAGTCGCTGATGCCCAGCCGCTGGGCGATGTCCTTGTTGGTACAGCCTTTGATCACCAACTGCAGCACCTCACGTTCTCGCTGTGTAACCCTCGCTGCGCGCAGCTTTTTACCTTGTGACTCCACCATGAATACTCGGATCCTTTTTATATTTTCACAGTCGACCTCAATACCTGCATCGGCATGGGTTGCTGTTTTTTTAGCTGTCGCTGCGAGAGTTTTTATAACTTAAAAACGATCACACTGAATAACGATTATCCGCACCCAAAATGTGAAAATTCCTACGCCACAAAGAGAGACTTCTGTTTAACACAAGAAACTACGCCGACCTTACCGCACAAAAAAACGCCGCAGACGGCGAAGCCGTGCAGCGTCATTAATAATGAATTAGGGAGGTTGTATAGACAGGCAAGATAAACGTGATGAGAAAGATTTACAATCACCTGTTACAAATCATCAACGCGATGATCATTATTCATTTTTTGCCGGTAATCATGTCGTGAGGCGACCTGCTTTTCACGGTCTGCAGCTCGCCTCCACGGCCATGCCAGGCGTCCATGAAGACGCCGCTTTTCAAGCCGGTGCCTTGCCAAACATTTCCATGGCGCGCTGGCGAATCTGCTCGGGGGTGAGGTCTTCCTTGTGGGTCGCGATGAACCACAAATGCCCGAACGGGTCTTTCAGGCTGCCAGTGCGGTCGCCGTAGAACTGATCTTTCACGTCATCGACCACCGTGGCGCCAGCCTCGATTGCGCGCTTGAATTGGGCGTCCACATCGCTGACATACAGGTGCATGCCAAACGAGGTTTTTTTGCCGTGCTCAGGGCTTGAAAACCCGCCCATGTCGCAGGGCTCGGCCAGCATCAGCCGAGAGTCGCCGATCTGCAACTCAGCGTGCCCTACCCGACCGTCCGGCCCGTCCAGGCGAAACATCAGTTCTGCACCGAAGGCCTTTTTGTAGAACTCGATGGCCTCGGCGGCGGGCGAAACACCCATGTACACGGTCAGGCTGTGTTGACCGTCCGGAATCGCTTTCACACTCATGATGACGCTCCTCTCTTGTTTTGATGGTCAGCGTTTAACATTTGCGCGGTCAGGGTTGCAGTTCGAACAGAGCCTTGCCGCTGGCCATGTCGAAGGGGGCGGAAAAGTGCTCGTGGACCGCCTTCCAGCCGTCATCGGTTTTGCGATAACCGGCGCTGGCCCGCATCCACGAGGCCTTGACCTCACCCGTGTCATCGGCGCAGCCACAACGATTGAGCCAGTGAGCGAAGGCGACGTGTTCATCGGCGTACACCGTCACTTGGTGCTGCTCGAACACCATGCCGCCCCCGCACAGGCCCAGGCAGAACTCCCAGTGCGTGCGGTAGGCATCGGCGCCCTTGAATTGCAGTTCCATGATGGCGTCATAGGCGACGATGTCCGGCGCGTAATAAGCCATCAGGCGGTCGAGGTCTTGTTCCCGAACCGCGATGGACCAGCCTTCCAGCAAGGTGCGGATTTGCGCTTCAGCGCTGTCGGAAAAATCAGTGCTCGTAGCAGGTTTCATAACAGGGCTCCCGAGGCTTTCGCCTTCTCCTGGCTTGTGGATTCAACGTGGGACAGATTGAGCTGGCGCACCGGCCTGACCTCGACGCTGCCGACCCGCGCTGCAGGAATGTGCGCCGCGATCTGTAGGGCATCGTTCAGGTCTTTGGCTTGCACCAGGTAAAAGCCGGCCAGCTGCTCTTTGGTTTCCGCGAACGGCCCGTCGGTGATCAACACCTTGCCGTTACGCATTCTGACGGTGGTCGCGGTTTGGACTGACTCCAGCGGTTCTGCGGCGAGCATCCGGCCGCTGGCATACACCGAGTCGGCGTAGGCCAGGCATTCGTCATCTCGGGGGCTGTCGGGGTGCGTGTGCAGGGTTTGCTCGTTGCTGTAGATCAGGCACAGGTATTTCATGACGTCCTCCGATGCGTGGCGCGCAGGATGGGATCAGGCCGGCTATTGGATAGTCGTGTCGGCCACCGGCCAATCGACAGGCCCGCGAGGCGCAGCGGCAGACGCCCGACGAGCGGTCAATCTGCCGATGGCAACTGATCCAGGCAGCGCTGGATAAAGCGCCGATCCACTGCCTGCCTCGTCTGCTGGAGCGCTTTGCCATAGGCTTCACGAGCGTGGTCGTAGCGACCCAGCCGTCGGCACAACTCGGCGCGAGCTGACCAAGCCAATGGGTAATCGTCCAGTTCGCCGGCCGCCAGCAATTGATCGACCAGCGCCAAACCGGCCTCTGCGCCATGAACTGCCGCCACGGCAACCGCGCGATTGAGCCGGACCACAGGCGAATCGCTGAACCGCATCAGCACGTCATACAAACCGACGATCTGCGGCCAGTCGGTGTCTTCTGGCTGCCTGGCTTCGGCATGAACAGCAGCGATGGCGGCCTGGGTGCTGTAAGCGCCAAGCCGACCGGACTGTAGCGCCTGCTCCACCAGAGTCAGACCCTCTTCGATCATTGCCCGGTCCCACAAGCTGCGGTCCTGTTGATCGAGAACCACGGCGAAGCCGTCCGCTGACATGCGCGCCGGCCGTCGGCACTCGGTCAGCAGCATCAGCGCCAGCAGCCCTTTTACTTCGGGCTCTGGTAGCAGATCCATCAGCAAACGGCCAAGACGGATGGCCTCGTCGGACAAGTCGGCGCGGGTCAGTGCCTCACCGGACGAGGCGAAATATCCTTCGTTGAACACCAGATAAATCACACGCAGCACAGCGTCCAATCGCTCGGGCAGTTGGGCGTGGGATGGCACTTCGTAGGGAATGTGGGCATCACGAATTTTGCTTTTGGCGCGCACGATGCGCTGGGCAACGGTCGAAGGCGTGACGAGAAAAGCGCGGGCGATTTCTTCGGTGGTCAGATCGCAGACTTCGCGCAAGGTCAGGGCGACCTGCGCATCAGCCGGGAGCGCGGGGTGGCAACAGATGAAAATCAGCCGCAGCCGGTCATCTTCCAGGCTGTCGATGTCCAGCTCAGGGGTCTGAAGGCTGTCTTCGAGTTGCCGCGCCAACTCGCCCAATGACGCGTCGAAACGCATGCGGCGGCGCAGGCTGTCGATGGCCTTGAAGCGTCCGGCAGACACCAGCCAGGCGCGAGGATTGTGCGGCACCCCCGATTGCGGCCACTGCTCGACGGCGGCAATGAAGGCGTCCTGCAGGGCCTCCTCGGCCAGTTCGAAATGGCCCAGCAGACGAATCAACGTCGCCAGCACCCGCCGCGACTCATGACGATAGATCGCGTCCACTTCAGCGCGAATTATCAGGGTATCGCTGAGACTTTTCTTATTGTGGTTGTCGCTCATGCCTACGCACTCGGACGGCTGGAGAAACAGCGGTCGGGTAAGCGTAGTGGGTGATCGGGCGTCGCTCAACGACGCCCCGACGGTCAGCGGCAGGCGGGTACCGTGCCGATGTCGTCAACCTGCATGCCGCGCCGCGTGCCGAAGAACATCGCCGTCAGCAGGCCGACAGTGCCCATGATCACGCAGTAACCGACGCACACCCACGGGCTCCACGGCATCAGCGCAATCAACATCAGCGGCGTGGTGCTGGCCCACAATGCGTAGCTGATGTTGTAGGTAAAGGAGATGCCCGACACCCGAATATTCGCCGGGAACAGTCCGATCATGACCGACGGCACGACACCGACAATCCCGCAGGCAAGTCCGGCGATGGCATATGCAACACCTGTCGGCAGCCAGTGAATGACCAGGCTGGCGTACAACACCGCGATGCCGATCGGCAGCAGCAGGCTGTACAGCACCACGCCGCGCCAGGCACCGATGCGGTCCACCAGCATGCCGGCCAGCACGCAACCGATATTGAGGAAAACGATGCCGATGCTGCTCAGGGCGAAGGTGTCGCCGGGGGCCATGCCGAAACGCTGTTGCATCACGGTGGGGGTGATCACCACCAATACCACCACGGCGGAAGTCAGTACGCAGGTCAGCAGCGCAGCGGGCAATAGCGATTGGCGGTGTTCACGCAGCACGGTGCGCAGCGGCAGTTCGGTCATCTGTTCGCGTTGCGCGTGCAGCGCCATGAACACTGGGGTTTCGCTCAACCAGCGACGCAGCCAGACGCCAATCACGCCAAACACGCCGCCCAGCAGAAACGGGATGCGCCAGGCAAAATCGAGGATTTCAGCGTGGCTGAACACGCTTGCCAGCCAGGTCGCGGTCAGCGCGCCGATCAAATAGCCGAAGGTCAGGCCCGCCTGCAGCACGCCCAAGGCATAGCCGCGATGGCCTTTGGGCGCGTGTTCGGCGACAAACACCCAGGCGCTGGGCACTTCGCCGCCCACCGCCGCGCCCTGGAGAATGCGCAGGGCCAGCAGGATCAGCGGTGCCCAATAGCCGATGTCGGCGTAGGTCGGCATCACGCCGATCAACAGGCAAGGCAGCGCCATCATCAGAATACTGAGGCTGAACACCCGTTTGCGGCCCAGTTTGTCGGCGAAGTGCGCCATCAGAATCCCGCCAAGTGGCCGGGCCAGATAACCGGTGACGAAGATCCCGAAGCTTTGCAGCAAGCGCAGCCATTCGGGCATTTCGGGGGGGAAGAACAGTTGGCTGAGGGTCAGCGCGAAGAAGACGAAGATGATGAAGTCATAGATTTCCAGCGCCCCGCCCAGTGCCGCAAGGCCCAGAGTCTTGTAGTCAGCGCGGGTGATCGGCTGAGGACGTGGTCGAAGAATGGCTGTCATGGGAGACCCCAAGTCGCGAGTAAATCGGCAGTTAAACTGCGACCCCAGGTCGCAGGGCGCGAAGAATAGCAAAGCTGGGGCACAGAAACAGACGAGAAGACGATCGGCTTGCGCAAGCAGTAGACACCCGCTCATCTGAAGTCGCGCCTACTGCGCCTTGTGGAAGGGAGCTTGCTCGCGATGAGGTCAACACATCCGCCACATCTACTGGGTGCCAAGTATCAAATCGCGAGCAAGCTCCCTCCCTCAATCCCCATGTCTGACGGACAAGATATTTCCTGGGCTGCCGGTCAGCGCAATCACACGGCATACGCGCCGGGCGTTTCTCCAAACTGGGCGCTGAAGGCCGAGATGAAGGTGCTGACGCTGTCATAGCCCAGGATCGTGGCGACGCGGCCCACGTTGTCGCCCTGGGCCAGTAGTTCCAGTGCGCGCTTCATGCGGGCGACGATGCGCCATTGCACTAGCGACATGCCGGTTTCGAGTCGAAAATGCCGGGTAAGGCCGCGCTTGGACATACCCACCCGCCGCGCCCAGTCGTCCAGGGTCAGTTTGTTGGAAGGGTCGGCGACGATGGTCAGCGTCATGCCCACCAAGTGCGGGCTGCTGGGCATGGGCAAAAACAGTGGCGTGGCCGGGGACACTTTGAGTTCGTCGAACAGCACCTGCAGCATCCGGTCCTGCTCTGGGGCAAGTTCAGCGCCACCGGTGTTCCAGGCGCCGATGCGCTCAAGCAATGAGCGGGACAGGCTGGTCAGATCGAACACGGTCGGCACGGTGGGGAACAACGGCCCCTGATCGGGGCGCAGGTAGATCATCCATCCGGTGGTCGCTGCATGCACCCGCGCCGCGTGGGCCACTCCGGGCGGAATCCAGCCGATGCGCCGGGGCGCTACCACCCAACTGCCAGTGTCCAGTTCTGCGGTAATCACGCCCTGCTCGACGGCCCACAGCTGGCCTTCGCGGTGGGCGTGCAGGCTGTCTTCATTGCGATGGCTCAAAGAGCCGGTCTGGACCAGTAAGGGGCGGCCATCGTGAATGCGGCGTTGCAGCGCGTACTGTCCTGGCATGGCCCGATTTCCCTGTTGGGTGGCGGCCCGACGTTAGCGCGCCAGGACATCACAACGCAATGCGCACGCTGATTCACCACACATCCCTGGTAGGAGCTGCCGAGGTACGAAGGCTGCGAATCAGTTTGTCTGACACACCGCCATCGCAGCCTCGCGTTGCTCGGCAGCTCCTACAGGATATTCGGCAGACTCAATGCAACCCCGCCAACGCCTTCTCCATGTAAAGACTGCGCAGGGTGATCCCGCTCGGGTGCTCGTAGGCTTCGTCCCGAATCGCGGCAAAACCCATCGCGCGGTAAAAATCAGCGGCATTGAGCGACGAGAACAGGTGCAAGCGAGTGAAGTGCTCGTTAGCCGCAAGCGCCTCAAGCCCCTGCATCAGCAGCTTGCCAATGCCTTGGCCGTCGTGTCCGGGCTCGACGAAGACGGCAATCACTTCACCGCTCTGGCGATCCAGAATCCCGTAGCCCAGCAACTGGTCGCCTTCCTGGGCCATCACCGCGCCTTGAGTGACGATCAGGCGCAGGTAGGACTCAGGCGCGGGCGATGCGCTCCAGACTTCGATCTGTTCGGCCGAATAGTGGCTGGCGCACGTCAGCCTGACCGCGCGGGTACGCAACGCCCACAGCCTGGGGATGTCGCCAATCGCGGCCGGTTTGAGTTCGATCATGATGCTGCTCCCTCCGTTACGCGCGCACGGCCCTGTGCGCGCACTGCATCAAGGTGTCAATGGCGTCCGGCATTACGCTCGGCCACGCGTCCCAGCACAGCAAGATCCATGTGCCCTTCGTCGTGGGCGGTGGCGTCCAGCAGGTGGCCGCGTACCAGTTCGCCCAAGGGCATCGGCACTTGCACCTGCTCTGCGGCAGCCAGCGCCAGTCCGACGTCTTTCAAGCCCAGGGACGCTTTGAAGGCGGCAGGCTCGTAGCTGCGTTCGGCGATCATTTTGCCGTAACCGGCGAACACCGGGCCGGGGAAAATGCTGTTGGCGATCAGGTCGATCAGCTGCCCGGATTCCATGCCGTAGGCGTCGACCAGTACCGAAGCTTCGGCCATCGACTCAATGGCGCTGACGATCATGAAATTGACCGCCACTTTCATCACATTGGCCTGGGACGCTGTGTCGCCCATGCGCCAGGTTTTGCGCCCGATCAGGTCGAACAGCGGTTGCACGGTGTCGATGGCGTCGCCAGGGCCGGCTGCAAGAATATTCAAGTCGCCGGTGGCGGCGACGTTGGGCCGGCCCAGGACCGGAGCGGCGATATAGCGCACGCCTTTTTCTTCATGCCGGGCGGCCAGGTCATCGGCAAAGGCCACGGCGATGGTCGCCATGTTGACGTGGATCAGCGGCGCCTTGAGGGTGTTCAGCAGGCCGGATTCCAGCAGTACTTCACGCAGCGCCTTGTCGTCAGCGAGCATGCTGAACACCACATCGACGGCGAACGCTTGCGCCGGATCGGTGGCCGCCACCGCGCCTTGATCGACCAGCGTTTGCACAGGCCCCGGGGAGCGGTTCCAGACCACCAGTTGGTGACCGCCCTTCAACAGATTGGCGGCCATGGCCTGCCCCATGCTGCCGAGTCCGACGAAACCGATTTTCATGAATCAGTGCTCCTGAGGTGGAAAACAAAGACCCCTAGGATGCGCTTTTGCCGCTGGCGATGGGAAGCGCTGGACGGCCACCTTCATGCAGGCGGTTCATCCGTTTATGGGGTGCAAGATTCATCCGCTTGTGCCCGCAGGGCGTTCGCCGCTTCTGCCCGCAGGGCGTTTGCGCTTCTGCCCAGAGGGCGTAGGAGCCTTGCTTGCAGGCGATGGGCTGCGCAGCAGTCCTGAATGCCGACACTCGGTTTGGCTGACACACCGCGCTCATTGGGTGGCTGGCGCTTCGCGATCGAGCGCGACCCCGGCAGATCGTCGGCAAGCCGGACTCCTACGCCTTCGGCAGAAGCAAAAGCCAGACCTCATACATTCGGCAAAAGCATTTGTTTTAAAAACTTACGGTTGCGGTCACGCGTGCGGTCCGCGGTGCGCCGAGGAACAGGTAGTCATCGCCCAGGTATTCCCCGGCATCGCGCCAATAGCGTTTGTCGAACAGGTTGTCGACGGTGAAGCGAAACACCGTGTCGTACCCGTCAAAGCGCGTGCTGTAGCGGCTGCCGGCATTGAAGACCGTGTAGTCATCGACCTTCTGCGTGCCTTCGCGGTTGGCGTATTTACTGGCGCTGTATTGCATGCCGCCGAGCAACGCCAGCCCCGGGATCGGCAGGCTGTAGTCGGCATATAGACTGGCGCGCAATTTCGGCACGTTGATCGGCTGATGGTCTTCGTAGGCCGCCGTGCCGCTGTCTTCGACCCGCGCACGAATCGCCGCCGCGCTGGCCGAAATCTGTAGTTGCGAGGTCAGCCAGCCGTTGGCGCTCAGCTCCAGCCCGGTGTTCTTTTGCCGGCCCTGCTGCACGTAGGTCAGCGAGCCGTCGTCGTTGGGTTTTGAATACTGATACGCCTGCCGCGTCTGGAACAACGCCGCCGTAAAGCTCATGCGCCGCCAGTCGTATTTGACGCCGGCCTCCAGCTGACGGGAAATCGTCGGCGCCAGAATCTCACCGATGTTGCTGTCAAACACCGACGCCGTGCCGCCCAGCGACAGGCCTTTGCTGTAGCTGGTGTACAGCGAGACGTTGTCCACCGGCTTGTAGATCAGCGCCGCCTGGGGCAGGAAAATCGAACGTTGGGTGTGGCGATTGTCGCTGCCGTCTTCGTTGTAGGCCTTTTCATCAAGACGCACCTGACGCCCACCCAGTACGGTCTGCCAATGCTCGTTGAAACTGATGCGGTCGGTGGCGAACAGCCCGTACTGGCGACTGTCGAGACGCCGCTCTGTATGCCCCACAGACAAATCTGAAGGCGCGAAGGTTTCGACCGGTTGATGAATATTGCCGGAGCCGACGTACTCGCTGAAATACGGCCGCGTGTCCACCGTTCGCCGGAACACGCTGGTGCCGAACGTCAGCTCGTGTTTGAGCCAGCCAGTGTTGAACAGCCCGCTCATGGCCGCCTCGACCTCATCGTTGCGCTTGGTGTCGTCGGGGCTGCGGAAGTCGTAGATGTCGTAGTTGCCATCCGAGCCGAAATGCCCGGTCAGCGGTTCTGCCGAGCAGTTGGCGGCCTGGTAGTAGCAACCGTAGGCGAAGGCGCTGTAGTCATCGATCACCACGCGGCTGCGCGAGGCACTGAGGCTGCCTTTCCAGTCGTCGCTGAAACGGTATTCATAGCGGCCGTTCATGTTCAGCGATTGAATGCCCACCGGGTTCGACCAGCTTTGATAACCCAACAGTTTGCGCGGCGATGGGTCATGGGGCAGTTCGGTGCCGTTGAGCAATTGGTAACCGGGGACCGAGCGCTGCTCTTTGTCCTGATATTCGACATCCAGTTGCAGGGTCGACTGATCGTTGATGTTCCAGTCGAACGCCACGGAACCGAAGTCGCGCTGACCGTCGGCGTGTTCGACGTAGGAGCGAATATCTTCGTGGGCCAGGTTCACCCGCAAGCCGAATTGTTTCTCGCTGCCGAACCAGCCGCCGACGTCAGTGGCCAGGTAGCGCTCGCCGTGTTCGTTGGTGGAAACAGTGACCGAGCGCACGTCTTCCGGGCGTTTGGTCTTGTAATTGATTAGGCCGCCGGGCTCGGATACTCCGCTTTGCAAGCCCGACAGCCCCTTGAGCAATTCCACCTGTTCTTTGTTTTCCAGCGCAACGTTCTGCTCGCCGGTGATAGTCCGGCCATTAATGCGATAACTGCTGGCCGCGTTCAGCGAGAACCCGCGCACCACGAAGTTTTCGTAGTAACCGACCGGGGCGTAGCTGTCGCCCACCGAAGCGTCGTTTTTCAGTACGTCGCTGAGCAGTTTCGATTGCTGGTTCTTGAGCATTTCGCTGCTGAAGACGCTGATCGAGGCGGGGGTGTCGAGCAACGGCGCCTCACCAAAACCACCCACCGACGCGCTATTGGCCTGATACACCGATGCTTGCTCGCCCGACACCCGAACCGCGTCCAGCGTCAGCGGCTCCGACTCCTGGGCTGCGAACAAGGGCGAAGCGAAGGCGATGCTCAAGGGCAACAGGCGTCGGGTGAAGCCGGTGGCAGCGTGGCGAGGCGTGGGCATTTCGATAAAACTCCTGAGGCATCAACAAAATCGGCCAGTGGGAGCGGACTCGTCCGCGAAGAGGCCGGGACATCCGACACAACATCAGCGCTTGACCTACTGCATTCGCGGACAAGTCCGCTCCCACGGGTTCTGCATCCGGCCAAGAATCCAATGGGTTCAACACCAACCAGCGCGGCGCATCTTTTACGTTTGTTGCCGGTTTTTTACAACCTCGGCACACTGCGTTACATCTTTCGCCAACGCGTTGGCGCCTACAGAACCTCACAAGGAAGTCCCGATGACCCTTTCGCTGTTCATGGCCGTCATTGCCTCCGGCTTTATCTACGGGATTTCCCCAGGCCCCGGCGTGCTGGCGGTGTTCGGGATTGGCGCAGCAAGAGGCCGCAGAGCCGGGGCGTTGTTTCTGTGCGGGCATTTGCTGGGGGATGTGATCTGGTGCAGCGTGGCACTGGCGGCGATCATCGGCGCCAAGGTCTTTGGCAGCACGACGTTCAACATTCTTGGGGTGATGAGCGGATTGTTTCTGTTCTGGCTGGGCTTTCGGGCGATCACCGCCAAACGCAGCAATGGCGACGATCAGAATGTCTCGGCGCGCAACCCGTTCTGGCACGGGATCGTGTTCGGCCTGACCAATCCAAAAGCCTACCCGGTGGCGGTCGCAACCTTCACCGCGCTGCTCTCAAGCCGCGCCGAACTGCTCAACTGGTCCATGCTGCCGCTGTTGATCGTGGTCAGCACGTTGGGCGGGATCATCGCTTACACGATCATCGTCGGCGTGGTCGGCGCGCGTCATGTGCGCACCCTGTACCAGCGTCACGAACTGACCATTACGCGCATTTGCGGGGTGATGTTCATCGGTTTTGCGATCAATGCACTGGTGCATGCGGTGCCGGGTTTGCTGCCCCGTCGCCCTTGATGGCGGGTCATCCCTGTGTGGAAGCGAACGTTCGCGAGACGTTGTATTCGGGACACCTCGCAACGCCTCTCGCCAACAAGTTGGCTCCTACAGGTTTGCGGACAACACGGCTTCTGTAGGAGCGAACTTGTTCGCGAGACGTTGTATCTGGGACATCGCACGTCTCTCGCCAACAAGTTGGCTCCTGCAGATTTGCGGACAACATGGCTTCTGTAGGAGCGAACTTGTTCGCGAGACGTTGTATCCGGGACACCTCGCAACGCCTCTCGCCAACAAGTTGGCTCCTACAGGATTGCGGACAACACGGCTTCTGCAGGAGCGAACTTGTTCGCGAGACGGCCAGCCTGACACGCCGCAAAACCCCATCGCCAACAAGCTGTTGTGGCTCCTACAGGGAGCGCATTTACTGCGCCAGCCCGACTTTCAACAGTTTGCCGTCATCTTCGTCGGTCAGCACATACAGATACCCGTCCGGGCCCTGGCGCACATCGCGAATGCGGGATTTAAGGTCGCCCAGCAGGCGTTCTTCGTGCACCACTTTGTCGTCCTTGAGTTCCAGACGAATCAAATCCTGAGACGACAAAGCGCCGATGAAGATGTTGTGGTCCCACTGCTTGAACGTGCTGGCATCGTAAAACGCCATGCCGCTGATGGCCGGAGACTTCTGCCACACATGGAACGGCGTTTTCATGCCCTCGACCACTTTGCCCTTGGCCTCGGAAATCGGCTGCCCGGTGTAGTCGATGCCGAAGGTTGCGATCGGCCAGCCGTAGTTGCCGCCGCGTTCAATGATGTTGATCTCGTCACCGCCCATGGGCCCGTGTTCATTGGTCCACAAAGTCCCCGTCCAGGGGTTGAGCGCGGCGCCCTGCTGGTTGCGGTGGCCGAAACTCCAGATTTCCGGACGGACGTTTTTCTGCCCGACAAAGGGGTTGTCCTTGGGAATGGTGCCGTCCGGATACAGCCGCACGATCTTCCCCTGCAGCTTGTCGAGGTCCTGGGCGGTGGGGCGATTGTTGTTCTCGCCCAACGCGATGAACAGGTAGCCGTCGCGGTCGAACACGATGCGCGAACCGAAGTGATTGCCCACCGACAGCTTGGGCTGCTGCTGGAAGATCCGCGTGAAGTTCTCAAGCCTGGTCAAGTCTTCTGACAAGCGACCACGGCCTGCTGTGGTGCCGCCGGTTTTGCCATCGCCGCTGTCTTCGGCGTAGGTCAGGTAAACCATCCGGTCTTTCTTGAAGTCCGGCGACAGCACCACGTCCAGCAGTCCGCCCTGCCCTTGCGCCCAGACTTTAGGTACGCCGCCCAGAGGTTGCGACAGCTTGCCGTCGGCCGACACGACGCGCAGGTTGCCCGGTCGCTCAGTCACCAGCATGCCTTTTCTGTCCGGCAGAAACGCCAGCGCCCACGGATGTTGCAGGCCGGTGGCGACTTCATCGACGGTCAGCGTGCCTTCTTCGGATGGGTAAGTGGCGGTGGCAGCAGTAGCGCCGAGGGGCAGGCCCAGCCAAACGCTGGCACACAGGGTGGCGATCAAGGTTTTGCGGGTGATTGTTCGGCTGCGGGTCTTTTGCGGCATGCGCGATTCCTTATCGTGGGAAAGAATTTTTCTGATACTGACGTCTCAACGAATAGTGCCGCGCTGGCTGTTACCGGACGGCGCAGGCGCCTGCTGGCGCGTCGGATAGCCGTTGCGGATGCCGCCGTTTTCCAGGGTCGGCGGGCGCGGGTTGACGCCGGGGGCCGGGCGGTTGACCGGCGGGCTGATCGACTGGGTGCCTTGGCGGCTGTTGGGATTGGCGCGGCGGATGGCGCCGTTGTCAGGGGTATTGTTGCGGGCGGCGCCGTTGGGGTAAGTAGCGGCGGCGAGGGTCAAGGCCGCTTGCCCGGAGGTGACATTCGGGACGGGAGGATCACCGGCATAGGCTGGGCCGACACTCAGCAAACTGCCGAGGGCCAGGGTCGCAAGACTTCGCATAACACTGTTCATTACTACCTCAAGAGATTGGGTAACGATTGGTGTGTTGGATGGCGATTGGTCAACTAGGTTCGCGTAGGCCGGGCGGATGAGCAACTGTAGGACGATTCCCTTTGTAACAAGGATCGTCCGAATACGCAGGATACCCGTGGGAGCGGACCTGTCCGCGAAGGGACCAGTGAGCCTGACACAACTTTGTCGCCTGAAAGACCGTATTCGCGGACAGGTCCGCTCCCACTTTGGTCCTGACTCGCCACAGACATCGATGCGAAGCAAAACCCTGTTGGAGCGAGGCTTGCCCGCGAAGCTAACACCCGGTTTAACCTGACACGCCTCATCTTCAGCTTCGCGGGCAAGCCTCGCTCCAACAAAATTATGGCCGGCCCGGATCCCGCCCACTCGCTCCTACAACCGGTGGTGTACTCTGCAACCGCCCACCCTGCCAGGAACTGCCCTTCATGTCCGACGCCAACACGCCTGCCCCCGCCCTGAAGGAAATCTTCAATCGCGAGCGCTTGCACCACATCGCCGAACAAACCCTGGCGGTGTATCCGGCGTTCGACAGCAAAGCGTTCCTGGATCGCGCCGCCAAAGACCTGGACGGTCTGTCATTGATGCAGCGCCTGAACCGGGTCAGCCAAAGCCTGCACGCAGGCTTGCCCCAGGACTACCCCGCCGCACTCGACATTCTGTTTCAACTGGCCCCGCGCCTGAACAGCGGCTTCGTTACCCTCATCCTCCCCGAATACGTGGCGCTCTACGGGCAGCACGACTTCCAGCGCTCGATGCAGGCGCTGAAGTTTTTCACCGCATTTGGCTCTTCGGAATTCGCCGTGCGGCACTTTCTGCGCAGCAATCTGGAGCAGGGGTTGGCGCTGATGCACCAATGGTCGCTGGACGAAGACCCTCACGTGCGGCGCCTGGCCAGCGAAGGCAGCCGCCCTCGCCTGCCGTGGTCGTTTCGCCTGGAAAAACTGGTCGCCGACCCCACGCCGGTGCTGGATATCCTCGACAATCTCAAAGCCGACGACAGTCTTTATGTGCGCAAGTCGGTGGCCAATCACCTGAACGACATCACCAAAGACAATCCCGATTGGGTGCTCGATCAGATCGAAGCCTGGCCGCTGGATAACCGGCACACCGCCTGGATCGCCCGCCACGCGTTGCGCTCGCTGATCAAAAAAGGCGATCCCCGGGCCTTGACCCTCATGGGCGCAGGCGAGCAAGCCAAGGTGCGCATCGAGGGGTTGAGCGTCACGCCGAACGCTATTCATCTGGGCGAACGCATCAGCTTGTCATTCACCCTGACGTCGACGAGCGACGCCCATCAGCGCCTGATCATCGATTACGCGATTCACTACGTAAAAAAAACCGGAGGCACCTCGGCCAAGGTGTTCAAGCTCAAGACACTGGAACTGGCGGCCAGACAATCGGTGACCGTTTCACGCGAGCAACAGATTCGCAACTTCACCACGCGCGTGCATTACGCCGGCCGGCACGAGGTGGATGTGTTGATCAACGGTCAATGCCTGGGCCGCAGCGGATTTGATCTGGCCGAGTGATACCGCAATGCGACTGGTCGGCGACTGCACAAATCTTCCAGACTTGGCTTTAAGCTCAAACGCACAGTCAGGTTTTGACGCAGAGCACAGCAAGACCCAGAGGCCTGTGCTGTTACTGGATTGAGGAACCCCATGCCGACCCAAAACTGGATTGATCTCAAACAGGACGCCCTGTCTGGCATCGAGACCATGCGCGCGCATTTTGAGGGTCACGCTTACGACCCTCACTGGCACGACAGTTATCTGGTGGGCGTGACCGAACAAGGCGTTCAGCAATTCAACTGTCGTCGGCAGAAACACCTGAGCACGCCGGGCAAGGTATTCATGCTGGAGCCGGGAGACATCCACGACGGCGATGCGCCCCATGCCGAAGGTTTTACCTACCGCACGTTGTATCTGGAGCCGCAGTGGCTGGACCGTGAACTGCGCAGCCTGTTCGAGCAGACGCCGGCTTCCACGCAATTGAGTTTCGCCGCGACACTGGCCGACGATGCGCGTCTGGCCACGGCGACCGCCAACGCGTTTCAGACGCTGCACGATGAGGAGCTGCGCATCGTGCGTCAGACCGCCCTCGACACCTTGCTGTCGAGCCTGACCAGCCATTTACGCTGGCGCACCCTAATCACCCCGGACCCACGCTTGCCGCTGGTGGCGCAGCGGGCTCGGGATTTCCTGCACAGCCACATGACTCAGGACATCGGTCTGGACGATCTGGCGCGGGAAACCGGTGTCGACCGTTTCCGCCTGACGCGAGCGTTCAAGGCTGCATTCGGCATCGCGCCGCATGCGTATCTGATTCAGCTGCGGCTGGCCAAGGCGCGGCAGTTGCTGGCCCGGGGTGAGTTGCCGGTTGCAGTGGCGGCCGCGTTGGGTTTTGCCGATCAGAGCCACTTGGGCCGGTGGTTTCAGCGGGCGTATCGCATGACCCCGGCGGACTACCGCAGGCGCTGCTCAAATCTTCCAGACTGAGGCGCGCACGGCGGCGAAGATCGGGACACGATCAATCACCGCCGAGTCGTTTCATGGACCAGATGCTGCCCTTCTTGCTGTTTGCCTTTGTCGCCTCCATTACCCCCGGCCCGACCAATATTCTGGTGCTGACCAACAGCTCGCGGCATGGGCTGCTCACCACGCTGCCGATGGTGTTGGGCGCCTGTGCCGCCGCTGCATTGCTGGTGCTGCTGGTGGGCACCGGGCTGGGGGATGTGTTGGCGCGTCACGGGCAGGTGCAATCGGTCATGTCGTGGATCGGCATCGCTTGGCTAACCTGGATGGCGTGGCAGATCTTCAGTGCGCCCGCCGAGGCCATCGATCCGAATCAACCGCCAAAAGGCCCGCGAATGGGCGTGTTCGGCGCCGCTGCCTTGCAGGTAGTCAACCCCAAGACCTGGATGATGGCACTGGCGGTGATCAGCGTGTTCGCCGGCACCGACGCAGACCGCATGGTGCGGGTGATGTGGCTGTCGCTGGCATTCTTCCTGATTTCAATCCCGTGTATGACCGCCTGGGCCTATCTGGGCATCGGCGCTGCCAGGTTTTGCCGCTCGGCGACGAGCATGAAGCGCTTCAACCAGGTCATGGCGGTGTTGCTGCTGGTATCGGCCTGGTTGACGTTGGTGGTTTGAATCTCATGATCACGCGCAGGGTATCAGGGCCGCTTCGCAGCCCATCGCCTGCAAGCAAGGCTCCTACGCCCTGCGGGCAGAAGCGGCCCCGTGTAGCGCCGCGAAGCGCTTTTGATTCTGGCCGGAGGCCGTAGGAGCTTGGCTTGCCAGCGATCTGCCGGGAACCGGCAGTAAGACTTGCAGCTGCGTTGGATCAGACAAACCCTGGGGCCGCTTCGCAGCCCATCGCCTGCAAGCAAGGCTCCTACGCCCTGCGGGCAGAAGCGGTACCGTGCAGCGCCGCGAGTCGCTTTTGATTCTGGCCGGAGGCCGTAGGAGCTTGGCTTGCCAGCGATCTGCCGGGAACCGGCAGTAAGACTTGCAGCTGCGTTGGATCAGACAAACCCTGGGGCCGCTTCGCAACCCATCGCCTGCAAGCAAGGCTCCTACGCCCTGCGGGCAGAAGCGGCACCGTGCGGCGCCGCGAAACGCTTTTGATTCTGGCCGAAGGCCGTAGGAGCTTGGCTTGCCAGCGATCTGCCGGGAACCGGCAGTAAAACTTGCAGCTGCGTTGGATCAGACAAACCCTGGGGCCGCTTCGCGGCCCATCGCCTGCAAGCAAGGCTCCTACGCCCTGCGGGCAGAAGCGGTACCGTGCAGCGCACAAACCTGTTGGAGCGCGGCTTGGTCTGGGCCGCATTCGGACGAAGCTGAGCATGCGTTGTGTCAGGCATACCGAGGAGTCAGCTTCGCGGGCGAGCTTCGCTCCAATAAAGTCAGTAGCAAACCTGAAAGGAAATTGCGCGCCCGGCATGAAGAATACAGTGACTACGCCCTTTGGGCAGAAGCGGCAGCATGACGTAGAACGGAACTTGCTAATACGAAAGTGCCATCACCCTATTGCATCCGGTTGTTCTTTGTCTATGCTCTTAGCTGCGACGGTCTCCACTCAAATGAGTGGTATTGAGCGCGTGATTTCTCCGAAATTTTCGTGCTGGAGCCGATATGGATCGTCAGGCTGACCGTTGCACCCAGCTGCCGCTTGTCGCTTCGACAGTCATCAGACGACCGGTCACTTCCTCTGCCTCACTATTCAAACGGCCCTGTTGCGCGGGTTTGCGCACAATTCCCGGCGCCTCTTACCCCGCTTATGTCATCCCGCCATGACTCAAGTCCCAACACACGCTGTCGATGCACACATATCCCAATCAAGGAAGACGGTCACTGTGACCGCTGTTGAATGATCGAGTGAGGGGGCACAGATGTTTAATTCACACCGCAAAGCCGTAGAAGCCGAGCTGCAAGTTTCCTCCGCCGCTTTGTGCCACACCCAGGCCAAGCTGGCCGCGATCAGCCGGTCCATGGCAATGATCGAGTTCACGCCTGACGGCATCGTCATTCAGGCCAATGAGAACTTCTGCAACGCCATGGGTTATCAGCCCGACGAACTGGTTGGCAAACACCACCGGATTTTTTGCGAAAAGTCCTACTGCGACAGCGATGCTTACCCCAAGCTCTGGCGTGACCTGGCCCGGGGCGAACCGATCTGCGGCACGGTAATGCGCCTGAATAAGTCCGGGCGGGAAATCTGGCTGGAGGCCAGCTACATGCCGGTGTTCGGCGCCGACGGCAAAGTGAACAGCGTGATCAAAGTGGCCTCTGACGTCTCGGCCCGGGTTCACAAGAGCCATGAGCACGACAGCATGATCAACGCGATTGGCCGTTCGATGGCGGTGATCGAGTTCTCGCCGGACGGTCGTGTCATCACCGCCAACGACAACTTTTTAAAGACCACGCAGTACGCGCTCAATGAAGTCGTGGGCCAACACCACAGCATGTTCTGCACCCGTGCTGAAGTGGACTCCCCTGCATATAAGGCGTTTTGGGCGTCACTCAATCGTGGCGAATACCATTCCCATCGCTTTGAACGGGTCAATAAGTACGGCCAGACCATTTACCTGGAAGCGTCATACAACCCGTTGTTCGATGCTCAGGGCCGGTTGTACAAAGTGGTGAAGTTCGCCAGCGATATCACTGAGCAAGTGAGCGTGCAGCGCATGGCCGCCACGACCGCCCACGACACCTCGGTACGCACCGACGCCTGCGCGCAGAAGGGGTCCAGCGTGGTACAGCAGACTGTGGCGGTGATTGAGCAGATATCCACCGATCTGAACGAAGCCGCGCGCAGCATCGACGCAGTGAACAAGCAGTCGGAAATCATCGCCACCATCGTGCAGACCATTCGCGGTATCGCCGACCAGACCAACCTGCTGGCACTGAACGCCGCCATTGAAGCCGCGCGGGCGGGCGAGCATGGCCGCGGGTTTGCGGTGGTGGCTGATGAGGTCAGGGGGCTGGCAGCGAGGACCAGCAAGGCGACCGTGGAAATTGTCGACGTGGTGCGGCAGAACAATGAGCTGGCCAAAAGCGCGGTGTCGAGCATGCAATCGAGCCTGAGCCGCACCAGTACGGGCGTGGAGTTGGCCAACGAGGCCGGGGAAGTGATTCTGGAAATTCAGCAGGGCGCGCGGCATGTGGTCAATGCCATCAGCCAGTTCAATTCAACGTTGCAGTTGAGTTGAAGCGCTTTTAGCAACAAACCCTGTAGGAGCGAATTCATTCGCGAGAACGTCGGTATGTCCGTGCATCTCTAGCGCCTGGACTATCTCTCGCGAATGAATTCGCTCCTACAGATCTCAGGTCTTCACTCCCCGATATCCTCATTCCACAGCTCTGGCTTGTCAGCGATGAATTGGGTCATCAACGCGATGCAGGTGGTGTCGTGCACCACATCCACTTGCACGCCCCGTGAGCGCAGCAGTGCTTCTTCGCCCATGAACGTCTGGTTTTCGCCGACGATGATCTTGCCAATGCCATAGAGCAGGATCGCGCCGCTGCACATCGCGCAGGGCGACAACGTGGTGTACAGCGTCGCTTCCTTGTAGACCCTGGCCGGCTGGCGTCCGGCATTCTCCAAAGCATCCATTTCGCCATGCTTGATTGCACTGCCTTCCTGCACCCGCCGGTTGTGCCCGCGACCGATGATCTTGCCGTCGTGAACGATCACCGAACCAATCGGAATGCCGCCCTCGGCCAGCCCTTTCTGCGCCTCGTCGATGGCCGCCTGCATGAATGGATCCATGGTGTTCCCTCCCCTGTCACATCAAAAAAATTCGTCTGCCCTCTGCTGACTGGCAGTATCAGGACGTCATGGTTTGGCTTTTTTCAGCGCACTGTCCAGCGCGGTAGAGACGTAGACCTTGAGCAGCTCGCTGGAGCGGCCCTTCATGTCCATTCCGACATCCCGTTGCTTGGCGCGAAATTTGTTAGCCAGCGGTTGCGCCGGCTCGCCGACATTAAGCTGCTGCAATTCTTCCGGCGTGAAGGACTGCGAATAAGCCGCCGCCAGGTTGCGATCCCATTCAGGCTGATAGTGCGGCTGCAGGTTTTGCAGCTCGTCCTGCACCAGGGTCTGCGCTTCGGTGCGGCCTACCGCTTCGACGATGGTGGCAAAGGTGACGGTGCGCGAGGCCACTTGATAACCCAGCCAGCCCAGACTCTCGCCCAAATGATGGTCCTGTACGAAAACCAGCGCCTGATCCGGCGCAGTCAACGGCACGGTTGCTGGCGCGGTCACATCGGCCAACGCCGCGCGCGGCATATTCAGCATCAGGCAAACCAACGCACTCATCGTAACGTTCATTACCGTCAGCGCAGTTGATCTGCGATACCCCATGTCCTCTCCCCGGCCATTTTTATCGTGGGTCCAACTGACTCGCTGTGCTGATGACGCCAGCAGCTGAGCCATGGATAGCCATCCAATCGAACGCCGGTGTGCACCACCGTCAGCTTCGCGGCACCCGTGCGGCTGCCCACTGCTGCTCGGTCATCCGGTAAATCCGCACGCCACGTCGGTGGTATTGGCTGTGAATGAATCCGCTGAACCCCAGTTTCTGGATGACTTTGACCGATGCTGCGTTGGTCGGCTCGACGATGGCAATCAACGAATCAACCCCCAGCCGGCCAAAAGCGTGGGTCAGTGTGGCGCGGGCGGCTTCGGTGCCCAGCCCCCTGCCCCACCACGCGGTGGCCAGGCGATAGCCGATCTCGACTTCGTCGGCGCCATCCACGCGTTCAGCATTCAGACCGCAGAAGCCGGCCAAGGTTGAGGTGGATTTATCGACGACGGCCATGGGACCGAAACCGTGTTCGCGGTAGGACTGTCGGCACCACTCGATGAATTCGCCGGTGGACTTTTCGGACATGACCCCGCGTACGGAATGGCGCATGACCTCGGCATCTCCGAGGATGCGCGCCAAGTGGGAGGTGTCGTCGCTGGTCAGTTCGCGCAGGATCAGGCGATCAGTGCGCAGCGCGGAATGGTGAATGCTCATGATGTCGCCTCGGCGTCAGTCGAATTGACAGGCCTTGATCATGGCGCAGGGGAAGCGGCGTTGCCAGCGGGGAATGGGCGGGTAGCGAACAACGCCTCTGTGTAGGAGCCAACTTGTTGGCGAGCAGTCTATGCGCGGTGCCAGACACACCGCCTCTCTGTAGGAGCCAACTTGTTGGCGAGTGGCCTTTATGCGGTGTGACAGTTACGCCGCCTCGCGAACAAGTTCGCGCCTACAGAGGGGGTATTTACAACCCCGCCGTCACCTTCTTGGCCACATCGGCTGGTACCCACGTCGTCCAGATTTCCGGGTGCTCTTTCAGGAAGCTCTTGGCCACCGCGTCCGGCTGTTCACGCTTTTCGCTCATCTGGCCCAGGGTCTTGTTCAGCTCATCGATCGGCAGGTCGACTTTCTCGAAGAACGACACCAGCTCCGGATACTGCTTGTGGAAGGGTTCGGACACGCCAATCGCCAGGTGGGCTGCCAGCGAAGCGCTGCCAATGGGGTTCGGGTTGCTGGCATCGGACAGGGTTTTCCAGGCGGCTTCGTTGAACGGCGGTTCTTCGAGTTTGATCAGCTTGAAGCGCCCCAGCAGCGGCGTCGGCGACCAGTAGTAGAACAACACCGGCTGCCCGCGACGGATCGAGGAACTGACTTCGGCGTCCAGCGCCGCGCCAGAACCGGTGCGGAAGTTCACGTAGCTGTCGGTCAGCTTGTAGGCCTTGAGCTTCTGGGTGTTCACGATCTCTGAGGTCCAGCCGGACGGGCTGTTGAGGAAACGCCCCTGCCCTGGGGATTCCGGGTCTTTGAACACGTCTTTGTACTTGGGCAGATCGGCCACCGATTTCAGATCAGGCGCCAGCGGTTTGATGCCGCGCGCAGCGTCGCCCTTGATCACGAACTCCGGCACGTACCAGCCTTCGGTCGCACCCTTGACGATGTTGCCCAGGCCATACACTTTGCCTTCCGACTCGGCCTTGACCCACGCCGGGCTGCGACCCGCCCACTCTTCACCGATCACCTGAATGTCGTTTTTCGCCAACGCAGCTTCCAGGCTCACGGTGCTGCCAGGCAGTTTGTCGGTCGGGTAGCCATAGCCCTTTTCGACGATGGTGCGCAGGATTTCGGTGATCAGGCTACCGCTCTCCCAGGTGATGTCGCCGAACAGGATGGGCGCGGTTTTGTCTGCCGCGTGGACCGATTGCGTCAGCACCGCCAGCGCCAGCAGCGAGCCGCCCAACAATTTTTTGATCGATGTCATGGTCGTTTCTCGAGGTTCAAAGAGGTCAGAAGGCTCAATTGGTTGTAGCACAGCAGAGGCGTCATTCCAGGCAGGCGCGTTTGCAGCAGGTCTGGGCCTGGTCCATATAAACGCTGACCGAGCGCTGAGAAATACCCAGTTCGACAGCGATTTGCGGATACGTCAGGCCGTTGTCCCGCGACAGCAGAAACGTCGCCTTGACCTTGGCCGGCAGGCGGTTCAAGCGCCGATCGACACGGTTCAGGGTTTCGATGGCCTGGGCCAAATGCTCGGGTGACGGATTGTGACTGTCGTCGGTAACGCTCAGTTCATCGAAATAGCTGCGTTCAAGGTCCCGCCGCCGCCAGCGTTGGTAGAGCAGGCGTTGGGCGATGGTGGTAAGCAACGCGCGGGGCTGGCGGATCGGCACGACGTTGGGCGACTCCAGCAATTGAATGAAGGTCTCGGATGCGATGTCTTCAGCGCATGCGGGGGAATCCAGATGCCGCCGCAGGCGCTCACACAGCCAGACGTAGTGACTGGCGAACAGACTGCTGATGAGTTGGCGGTGGGAGAGTTCGGCGGCAGGCATGGAGCGTCCTTGAACGATGGTTTTTGTTCTCGCCGGCGAACCGGTGAGGGGCATCGTAACAAGGGTTTTTATGCGATAAAAATAGCTGGATGTGCGATCGATATTCCAACATCGAATATGACTCCACTTTTTGTAGGAGCCAACTCGTTGGCGAGAAGGTTTATCGGGATCAGCCCGACACACCGCCTCGCGAACAAGTTCGCTCCTACAGGGAGCCGGCGTTACCGGATGGCGGGGTATCCGAAATCGATGGCGTGTTGCTGGTAATCCAGCAGCACCTGATAGTCGTCCTCGCTGGCGGGGATGACCTCGCTTATTGCCAGAACAGATGCAACGTCGGGCAACTCATGAAGCGCTCTGTTCAGGGCTGAGCGAATTGATTCGCCATCGCTGCCGAGCCGGGTGATGTAGGGCAAACAAGGACTCAGTGCAGTTTGGGTAACAATCCGCAAACCGGCCACTTCATCGCTGTTGTCCCGCGCCAGATAGTCGTAGGTCACGCTGTCGATGGCCGCCAGATCCCCACGCCCTTGTTTGAGCCCGCGCAGACTGTCGCGATGGCCGCCGGTGACCGAAACCTGCCCGAAGAATCGACCTTGCACCTGCAACGGCGCCAGGGTGTGACGAAACAGGTTCATCCCGGAGTTGGAGTCTTCGCTGTTGATCAGGCCGTGACTGCCACGAAAGTCGATCAGTTCATGACGCGAATCATCCTCGCGCGCCAGCAACAGGCTGCAATGGCTGCCGCCCGCGCTATGGGGCAATTGATACACCGGGCGCCCGATGACGTGCACGCGGCCACGCAATTGGGTCATCAGCGGATAACCGCAGGTCTGGCTCAGCAACAAATCCGCAGAGAGCCAGAGCGTCTTGAGGTCCGGTGCCGGGGCAGGCAAGCGCGTGGTCGCCAGGTGTTCAAGGGTACGCGTCAGCCAGCGTTCCTGCGCCTCACGCACTCGTGACGGCGCGACGTACATCAGCAGTTCGGCGAAACCTTGGGACATGGGAAAATTCCGGGTCAGACGTAGGGATGCTGCGGGCTGTCGATAGGATTGAGGCTGTGCAGCCGAAAGAGTTCACCATATCCGCGCACCAGAAAAAACCCGCTGCGCGCCAGCCATTGTTCGCGCCGCGCTTGATACACGGTTGGCATGTGGTACCAGGCCAGCCCCGGCAGATCGTGGTGCACCAGATGCAGATTCAAATGCAGAAACAGCCAGCTCCAGGGCCATGACGCTTCGTTGATCACCGTGCGCTGCTCCGGGTGCTCACTGGGCCGATGTTCGTAATACGAACGAACCATCGACACGGCCAGCGCCGGCAAGGCGATCAGCAACACGTAATGCAGGGGCGACAGCGCGCTGTACCGGGCGATGAACCAGAACATCAACACCGCGAACGCGCCGTGGGTCGACCACATCAGCCACGCCTGTCGTTCACCGCGCAACAGACGCTTGGATTCCCCGGCCAACAGACTGCTTAACGCCAGCGGCGCGCCAAACAGCACACGCCCCGGCAGGGTTTTATCGAGCCAGCGCAGCAGACGGGTAATGCCGTGAGTGTTCGCCCAGCGCGATTGGCTCAGGTAACGGCTCTCCGGGTCGCGGCCCGGCACGGTCAAATCTTCCTCCCGGTGATGCTCGAGATGGGTATCGCGGTAGAGCGTGTAGGGATACCAGACCGCAAACGGCGCATAGCCCAGCGCCTTGTTCAGCCACAGAAAACGCGTCGGATGGCCGTGCAGCAATTCGTGCTGCACCGACATCCACAGCACCAGCAGCGGAATCATCAGCAGCGTAGTCGGCCAGATACCCAGCTTCGGGCTAAGCAGCAACACGCCGAACCAGGCGCCATATACCCCCGCGAGCAACATCCAGGTCGGCCACTCCGTGCGGCCCGTGAAACTTGCGCGCAGGCGCTGAACGTCTTCGCGCTGGTGGTCGTCGAGGTAGTTGGGCATCGCACGGTCCTGCATCGGGGCTGATACCGGTATGTGCATCGACGCAGGAAAATCTTGTAGACCGATTGGTTATGGCGGTAGAACGAAAGCCCCGAAGCCGCTTGTGCCGCGACGTTCCCCATGCAGATTTGCGTATTGCCCGAGATTTCCCGTCCGCTGCTGGACAAGTTCTACCGCGCTCACCAATCGCCCATGCGCGGCAAGGGTGAGGCTGTGGCGTGGGTGGCCAGAGACCCGCAGATCGTTGCCGCGCTGTGCATCACTCCGGTGGACGGCGGTCACTGGTTGACCGGTTTGTTCGTTGCGCCTGACCGACGTGGCCAAGGCATCGCCGCACGCCTGGTCGAGACGGCAGTGACCCAGGTCGGCGGCGCTGTGTGGTTGTTCTGTCACCCTGGGTTGAGCGAGTTTTACGCGGGGCTGAAATTTGAGACGGCGTCGCATCTGCCTCAGATACTTACAGCACGATTGGCCCGTTACGCCCGGACCAAGGAACTGATCGCCCTGTACCGCCAATAACCGCCCCTAAAACAGCGCGCGTGGGGACAAGAATCATCTGGCTCAAGGTGCTTAGATCCTTATTGCGCATACGCCCCAACCAAATGCATGATCCCATGCGCAAACCCGCGTGCTAGCCTCGGCCATCACCCTTATCCAGACCAACGGGACGCCCATGAAAAAGACGCTTATCGCTTGCTCTCTTGCCGCGTTATTCGGATCGACGCTTGTCATGGCCGCCGACACACCGCAGCCTTCGAACATTACCCACGAGCAATTCGCCAAAGTGCTGGCCGGTGACTGGCGATTGCCGCAAAACAGCGCGCGCGATCAATACCGTCATCCCGAACAGACCCTGCAGTTTTTCGGCCTGCGCGATGACCAGACGTTAATTGAAATCACGCCGGGTAACGGCTGGTACAGCGAAGTCCTGGCCCCGTTGCTCAAGGACAAGGGCCAGTACATCGCGGCCGTGGTTGCGCCTAACACCAGCGATTACGCCAAGCGCGCCGTGGATAATCTCAAGCAGAAATTCGCCGCCGACCCCGAGCACTACAGCAAGGCTCAGGTGATCGAGTACAACCCCAAGCAGCCTGATCTGGGCAAGCCGGCCTCGGCGGACGCCGTGCTGACGTTCCGCAATGTGCATAACTGGACCGACGCCAAGACCGAAGTCGCGACGTTCAAGAGCTTCTATGAAGTGCTGAAACCGGGCGGCACCCTGGGGATCGTCGATCACCGCGCCAAGGCCGGAACGACCGCTGCACAAAACGAGAACAATGGTTACCTGCCCACTGAATACGTGATCAAGCTGGCAACGGATGCGGGGTTCAAGCTGGTGGGTGAAAGCGAAATCAACGCCAACCCCAAGGACACCAAGGATTATCCAGACGGCGTGTGGACGCTGCCGCCTTCTCTCGTGCTGGGGGATACCGATCGCGCGAAGTACCAGGCCATTGGTGAGTCTGACCGGATGACCCTGCGCTTCGTCAAACCGGCCAAGTAAGACGCCGACTCACTCGTCGGCGTTGGGGTCCATGCCCGGGAATAGCACATCGATGTAACCGAAGCGGCTGAAATCGGTGATGCGCGAGGGGTACAGCCGACCGATCAAATGATCGCATTCGTGTTGTACCACCCGCGCATGGAAGCCGCGGGCGATGCGCTGGATGCGCTTGCCGTCCGGATCGAAACCCTCGTAACGGATGTGCTCATAGCGTTCAACTACCCCGCGCAAACCCGGCACTGACAAACACCCTTCCCAGCCCTCTTCGAGGGTCTGTTCCAGCGGGGTGATCAGCGGATTGAGCAAGATGGTCTGCGGCACGGCTTCAGCTTCGGGGTAGCGCTCGCTGCGCTCGAAACCGAAGATCACCAACTGCAGGTCGACGCCGATCTGTGGCGCGGCGAGCCCCACGCCACCGACGCTTTCCATGGTTTCAAACATGTCGGCGATCAGGGTTTTCAACTCCGGGGAGCCGAACATCGATTCCGGTACCGGCGGCGCAATGCGCAGCAGGCGCTCATCGCCCATCTTCAGAATTTCATGAATCATAGTGGCCCTTGCTGGTAAACGGGATGCGCCGCGCTGCCTGAGAGCAGCGTACGCGGACACATCCTGCCATAAACGGCGTCAGGATTTATCGGCCTTGAGCGCAGGATGCAGCTCCGGGTCGTGATCCAGACTGTGGTCGCGGCCCAGGCCCGACACGTGCTGTTTGTGGGTGGACTCGACACCGCCGTCGCCTTCGACCTTCTCGCCCTTGTCCTTGCCCTCGGCAGACATGTGCTCGATGACGGCATTCATCTCCGCACCGAGCAGCAACACCGCTGCCGAAATATAGAAGTACAGCAGCAGCACGATGATCGCACCGATGCTGCCGTACATGGCGTTGTAGTCCGCGAAGGTTTTGACGTAGTACGCAAAGCCCAGAGACGCGACGATCCACACCACCACTGCCAGCACCGAACCTGGGGTGATGAAGCGAAACTTTTGCTGGACGTCGGGCATGACGTAGTACATCAACGCCACGGCGACCATCAGAAGCAGGATGATCAGAGGCCAGCGAAGGATGGTCCACAACGTGACGATGAAGTCTTCCAGGCCGATCTGCGCTGCCAGCCAACTCATGACCTGCGGGCCTGTGACCATCAGCGCGGCGGCGGCCAGCATCATGCCAGCGATGCCGATGGTGTAGAGAACCGACAGCGGAATGCGCTTCCAGACCGGGCGTGCTTCAACCACGTCGTAGGCCGCGTTCATCGCGCTCATCAGCAGGCGGACACCGGCCGACGCGGTCCACAACGCAATGACAATACCAATCGATAACAACCCGCCCTTGGATTGCTGAAGTTGGTCAATCACCGGGTTGACCTGCTCCAGCGCCTGGGGAGGAAGTACGAATTCGGACTGTAGACGCAACCAGGAGAAAAAGTCAGGCAGATGCAGGAAGCCGATCAGGGCAATGAGGAACAGCAGAAACGGGAACAACGAAAACAGCATCTGATAGGCGAGCGCCGACGCGTAGGTCGACATTTCGTCATCGAGAAATTCTTTGACCGTTCTGACCAATACCTTCATCACAGGCAGTTGGCGCAAATCCGGGAAAATCATGGCGTCTCCTTTCGCAACGTCGCTAAGCACATTTACCTATACGAGCGGGCAAACGCTGTGAAATTCCGTTGCCAGCCGTGTGGGCGGGCTTTTTACCCTAAGTAACGCAGCGTTGCGACCCAAAAAGTGTTGCGCCCTCGCAAATGTCGTGACGCTTCAAACCTGCCTGAGACACACAGCATAACGGCCGTCCGAAGACAGCCGTTATCGCGTTTATCGATGTTTGCGCACGCCAGTCAAGCATCGCGTGCGCGGGCCATCAGACCTTGTCGACGCCTTTTTTCACAGCGTCTTTGGCTTCGCCAACTTTTTGCTGGGTTTCGCCTTTGATTTCCTGGGCTTTGCCTTCTGCACGCATTTTGTCGTTATCGGTGGCTTTACCAACGCCTTGCTTGACGTTACCTACCGCTTCGTTAGCCATGCCTTTAATTTTATCGCCAGTGCTGCTCATGAGATGTCTCCTGGGTAAGAATCAGGTGTCATAACCTCGACGTAATGATTGACTCATGGCCGTTTGCGAAGGTTTCAATTATTTTTCTCAACGGTGCTTACAGCGATTGCCTACCGAAAAAACCGAGGCTTTTCAAACGTGCGGCAATTTTGACTTTATGTTTGCCCGGCAACGCCCGAGAATGCGCGCCTGAAACGCATATCCACAGGAACATCATGAAACTCGACAAAACTCAGGCTATCGCCCGCAGGAATAAGGATCTGGGCGGCGCCGTCCTCGGCACCAACAACACCCATTTTGCGGTGCTCAATACCAACCGGAATATCTGGTGGTTCGACCTGCCCGTGACCCGCCTGCAAGTGGGGCAATACGAATGGCTGCACTTACTGCTGCACACTCCGAGCACTGATGAGTTGTTGCACCTTAAAGTGACCACTGCGTTCATGCGTGAGCACATGGAAGGCCTTGTGGTACGCAACGAAGGCAAGCGTAAATCGACGGTCAGTCTGGAGTTGAGTGCGGACAAAGACGCCTGGTTGCGTGATGCGCGGCCCAATGGGGCAAACTTGAGTTTCGCGGCGTTTTTACAGAAGTAAAACCACACGATGCCTGTAGGAGCGAACTTGTTCGCGAGCGTTCTACCCAACGACCGCGTAACGATCCTCGCCAACTAGCTGGCTCCTACAGATTTTGCTGATTCAGCCAACACGTCGCGCAGCGAGATACCCGACGGCACCGGCCACCCCCGACGCAAATGTCCCCCACGCCCAATCGACCACCGACAATTGCCCTGGCCAACCTTGCAGCGTGGCCCAGTTGGTCAAGTCGTAAGTGCCGTAGGCCATCAAGCCCAGCATCGCGCTGTGCCCGGCGGCTCGGCCGAGGCGGTGGTGGCGCAAGCCCGGCAGCACGCCGAAAAAGACAATCCCTGCCCCGTACAGCAGATAGAACAGCACAGCCGGGGCTATGACCGGGGTCGACAGCATCAACCCACCCAGCCAGGCGCGGTAGGTCGGGCCCATCAAGACACCCAGCCACAAACCGTCCAGCACCAGAAATGCCAGCAGTGTAGCGATGTAAGCCGTAAGCGTTTTCTTCATGGGAAGTCCCTGAACAAGGTGTTGGAGGGTCAGAAGTGACCCATCGCTCTCAAAGATAGAGCCTGTTCAGGGACCGAAGATTCAAACCAGGTCGATGCGGTCAGCGTGAATCACAATCTCACCCTGCTTGTACAACGCACCAATGGCCTTTTTAAAGTTGCCCTTGCTGACGCCGAACAAATTGCTGATCACCTGCGGATCGCTTTTGTCGCTGACCGGCAGCGTGCCGTTGTTCTCGCGTAACTTGGCAAGGATCTTGGAGTTCAAGCTACTGGCTGCCTGTTCACCTACCGGCTGCAGACTCAGACTGATGTTGCCGTCTGCGCGAATCTCCTTGATGTAGCCCTTCTCTTCTTTGCCGGGCCGCAAGAACTTGAACACTTCGTTCTTGTGGATGAGACCCCAGTGCTTGTTATTGATGATCGCCTTGAAGCCCATGTCCGTGGCTTCAGCCACCAGCAGATCGACCTCCTGGCCTACCTTGTAGCTGGCTGGCACTTTGTCCAGATACCGATCCAGGCGGCTGGTGGCAGTGATGCGCCGGGTGTGCTTGTCCAGGTAGACATGCACCACACAATAATCGCCCGCTTTGAGCGGCTGACGTTCTTCGGAATACGGCAGCAGCAAATCCTTGGGCAAACCCCAATCCAGGAAGATGCCAATGCTGTTCACTTCAACAACTTTAAGACTGGCGAATTCACCGACCTGAACTTTCGGCTTTTCAGTCGTTGCGATTAATTTATCGTCGCTGTCCAGATAGATAAAAACATTGAGCCAGTCTTCGTCTTCACTGGGAATGTCTTTAGGAATATAGCGATTGGGCAGCAGTATTTCGCCGTCTTGAGCGCCGTCCAGATATAAACCAAAGTTAGTATGTTTAACCACTTGCAAACTGTTGTAGCGCCCGACTAAAGCCATGTTCGAATACCCTCGTTACGTGGGCGGCATTCTACCCGAGTTTTGAGGGTGGGTTGTTGGCTGTCGGTAACGCCGCCTATGGGCGTTAGCAGGCTCAGGAAAATCAAGGTGTTAGCCTCGTCGGTGAACGCGGGGTGGGACGCCGGCGCCCCACTCGTCAGATGAGTCGGCCCGTGTCGCGAACAATTTCAAGGGATGGCAGACCGTCGCGAGGCGCAATCATGGCAATTAAAACAGTGATTTAGCGAAAGACTTCAGGACATCGTCCGGCATTTGCGCTTAAACCGGGCCTTCATTCCCGCCCATATTTGCCAAGCAATTGCCGGACGTTTCAGATAGAATGGCCGGCCGTATTAATTTTATATAGGTTAATAGCAGCCATGCGTGTAAAAGCATCCAATTCGAAAGCCAAGCCAGCTCCAGCCGTTGAAACGAGCGACTCGATCAACGCGCAAATCGCGGCTTTTCTGAAATCCGGTGGCGAAATCCAACAGATTGCAAAAGGCGTCAGCGGCCAGACCTTCGGCCCGTCCAAGCAAATCTCCCTCGGCAAAAAGTAATTTTTCCCCGCATCAATTGTCGATCTCTGGGCGCTTTGAACACAAAGCGCCAGGGCTATCGATCCCCGCTTCAACCAGGCTCTGCTTTACTGTCCCGTCAGGCGCCATCAATTGGCCGTCACTGACCGGCTTTACTGATCGATACGCCGAACTCCTGAAACCAGACTCCCCTGCGGAATCCAACATGAAGAAATGGATATTTTTCGGTGCAGTACTTTGTCTGGGCGGTTGCGCAACCCACGGCTGCGACACCACGGTTCAGGGCAGTCCCTGCCGTGCTGAACAGCTGCTTTACCAAAACGACATGATTCAGGCCAAGACGCTGATCAGCGAACGACGCCAGGAAAATTACGAATTGGCTGATGCGCTCCTGCAACGGGCTGCGGGGAATGACACGTCCGGCGAAGCCGAGTTTTATCAGGCGGTCCTGCTGATTCGCCAACAGGGGGATGATGCCCGCACGATGAAGCTGCTGCAGGCATCTGCAGACCACCACTACCCGCTTGCTATCGCCCTGCTGGCGCAACTGACCGGCATGCGTGACCAGGCGAAGGCTCGCGCGTACCGGGTGCAGTACGAGGAACTGGACGTTGCCAAAAGCGGATACCCCTCGTTTTCTCAGGCGTTGATCGTGGTAAACAACCTGGTTTCTGCCAATAACTGAACGCCGAGTTCATTTTTTTTGTACTGAATCGACCAGCGGTCGATTCACGCAGTCATTGACCGGTATGCTGGCGAGGCTCTAGCTCGCGGTTCTTATCAGGCTTTCAGGCCATATCGATTTGACACCATCGATTCCACTCCTCCTGCTAAATCAAGGAGTGAAGCATGCCTTATGCTCGCTATTACCTGCTGCTTGCCAGCACGTTGCTTGTCTGCCAAACCGCCGTTGCTCAGGTGATAGAGCGCGATCTTGGCGACTTCAGCCTCAAGCTTGGCACCACGCCCAGCCGCACCATGGCCCAGGGACTGGTCACGCCTACGGGCGGTGACTCGGCTTTCCACGGCGGCCTGGACCTGACTCACAACAGCGGGTTCTATTTCGGCCAGTGGTCGCCCAATGCCGGCCTGGCTCCGGACAGCACCCTGGAGGTCGACTCCTACGCTGGCTTCAAAAAACCTTTCGATAAAACCCTGGGTTATGAACTGGGGGTTATCCGTTACAGCTATCCCAATACCGCGCAGCTCGACAGCCATGAGCTGTACGCCGGCTTCCGTATTTTCGACAGCCGCATCGGCACTGCCTTCAGTAACGATGCGGGACGGCAGGACAGCACGCTGTTTCTGGACCTGGGCGGTATCGTGCCGCTGGGCCTGGATTTGCGTATGCAATATGGCAACCATCAGCTCGACACCCCTGCCGCTATCGACGGTGGCGGGCTGGTCAACGCTTACAACGATTGGTCGTTCAACGTCTCGCGCCCTTTGATGGGCATGGACATGAACCTGATGTACAGCGGCTCAAGCCTGACCGGCGCTGACTGCGGTGCGTATAGCGGGCACAACGCTTACTGTGAGAGCACTGTCACGCTAAAGGTCGTCCGCTCGTTTTTCTAAACGATCAAATCAAAACGTGCTGAACCGCTGTGCCATCCCCTGCTCTATACGTGAAGTCGAACGAGCAAGGATCCGTCATGCGCCACACGGTCAAAGCCTGTATTTCGCTGTTGTTTGCCCTGATGCTCGTGACCGGATGCAGCCGCGTCGGCCTGGCGTACCGTCATCTCGACGTGATCATCCCGTGGTCGCTCAGCGATTATCTGGACATGAACACCACGCAGAAAGACTGGCTGAACGAGCGTCTCAAAGAACACCTCAGCTGGCACTGCACGACACAAATCCCCGAATACGTCGCCTGGCTTGATCGCTTGCAGCGCATGGTCGAAACCCATCAAGTCAACCAAACCGAGCTGGCAGCACGTACCGCCGAGGCCAAGCAGGCTATCGCCACTCTGTCCCGTGAAATCACGCCATCTGCCGTCCAGTTACTCAAACAGCTGGACGACAAGCAGGTGGCGGAGATGCAGGATGCGTTCGCCAAGGACCTGCGCAAACACGATGAGGAGTTTGTGAATCAGCCGTTGACCGAGCAAATCAACGACCGGGCGCAACGCATGGAAAAGCGCCTGAATCCCTGGATCGGCAAGCTCAATGCTGCGCAGCAAGCGGGAGTGAAGCAATGGTCAGCGTCCCTGGGTGAGCAGAACCGCCTGTGGATCGAAAACCGCGCGCATTGGCAGACGCAGTTGATCAATACCGTCAAACAGCGGCAGGCCAGCGACTTCGATGCAAAGATCGCCAAACTGCTGCAGGATCGTGAGACGTTCTGGACGCCGCAATACCGCCAGGCCTATGACCGAACCGAACAGGCGGCGATCTCGTTGCTGGTCGATCTGATAGCCGAGAGCACACCCGATCAGCAGCAAAGGCTGTTACAGAAGATCGCTGATACGCGAAAGGACTTCACGGACTTGAGCTGTTTGAAGGGTGCCAAAGCGGCGCCTTAATCCGAAGAAGCGAACGTGAATCTGTAGGAGCGAACTTGTTCGCGAGCGTGAGTTTTCCCATTCAAAACCGCTCGCGAACAAGTTCGGCTCCTACACGCGCCGCGCTCTGCTTAAACTTAAATAGAACCGCCAGCGATCTGCGCCTTGGACGCCACTTCATCGAAGGTTTCAGGCTCTAGCGCATCGTCCTGGTCGTCCAGCACATGACGCGGATGGTTCTCGCCAGGAATACTGCTGTCGATCATGGCCAGCAAACTGGCGCCGCGTGGGGTCAGCACGAAGTTCTCTCCGTTCCCGCCTTCTTCTTCGGGCCGCGACTCGATGAAGCCGTTTCTGAACAGCAGCGCTTCGTAATTGGCTGCTTCCATTTTCAGGGTGTCCAGGTTGCCCACTGCCTCCCCTTCGGCGGCTTTCGCAGCGGCATGCTCTTCGGCGTATTTGCGCGGTTTGAAGCTGTCGTCGGCGCTGTTTTGTACTTCGTGCAACAGGCGCTCGATCAGATCCCAGTCGTATTTGTTAGACATTTTTCAACCTCCAGCAGGGATAAATGACCCGTGACATCCGGTCATCGGGTTTGTATTGCTCCACAGGTGTGACCCAGTAGCGCGCTGGCCGTTCAGCACAGAGGGCCGGGCGGTCGGCGTGAACTTTCCCCGGCGCATCCGGCTCCATTTCATAGGCCCGCAACCGAAACAGAGGCTGTCATGAAAACCCTGATGAGCGTGACCGCAGCATTGGCGCTACTGACCGCACTACCGGTCTGGGCGTGTACGCCCGAAGAAGCCGAGGCGAAACGCGAACAACTGGCGCAGGAAGTCCAGAAACTGACCCAGCAGAATCCGACCAAAGCCAAAGAGTTGAATCAAGAGATCAAGGACATGCAACTGGAGACCGCCAGCAAGGATGTGCCGGACAAATGCCAGTTGATTGATCAGCGATTAAAGGAGATGGATGAAGCGGCGAAGAAAGCAGAGGGTTAAGCGCTGGCAAACTTCTTCTGTAGGAGCGAATTTATTCGCGAGGCCGTTCGAACGACACATCCGCATCGGATGCCCCGGCGCCTCGCGAATAAATTCGCTCCTACAGAAATCGATGTTATTCGGCAGCAGGCGCCTCGGTCTTGCGCTTTTTCAACGGCGCCATGCCATCGCTGCTCACCAGCGAATCAGGCTTGGGGCGATTTTGTGACTTGCGCTTGGTCGGGCCCTTGGCGGCGACTTTCTTCTTGTCACCTTTGCCGTCGGTTTTTTTCTTCTTGACGCCAACAGCCTTACCCGACGCCTTGACCTTCTTCGGTCCGCCGTAGGTACCTTTGACTTCCTTGATCACCCGACGCTCGAAGCTCTGCTTCAAGTAGCGCTCGACGCTGGACATCAGGTTCCAGTCGCCGTGGCAGATCAGGGAGATCGCCAGGCCTTCGGCGCCTGCACGGCCGGTGCGGCCGATGCGGTGAACGTAGTCGTCGCCGCTGCGTGGCATGTCAAAGTTGATGACCATGTCCAGGCCGTCGACGTCCAGACCACGGGCCGCTACGTCAGTGGCGACCAGAATCTTCACCCCGCCCTGCTTCAGACGGTCGATTGCGAGCTTGCGATCTTTCTGGTCCTTGTCGCCGTGCAGCACGAACGCCTTGTACTCCAGCGCGACCAGACGGCCATAAAGGCGGTCGGCCATGGCGCGGGTGTTGGTGAAGATGATCGCTTTCTGATACGTCTCGTTGGCCAGCAGCCAGTTGAGAATCTGCTCTTTGTGAACGTTGTGGTCCGCCGTCACGATCTGCTGACGGGTACCGGCGGCCAGCTCACTGACGCTGTTGACTTGCAAGTGCTGTGGATCCTTGAGCACTTTGCCGATCATCTCGCGCAGACCCGAACCACCGGTGGTGGCCGAGAACAACATGGTTTGCTGACGGTTGGCGCATTCACCCGCCAGACGCTCGACGTCTTCGGCAAAACCCATGTCAAGCATGCGGTCCGCTTCGTCCAGGACCAGCAGCTCAACGTGCTTGAGGTCCAGGTTGCCGGCGTTCAATTGCTCGAGCAAACGACCTGGCGTGCCGATAAGGATGTCCGGCACTTTGCGCAACATGGCGGCCTGAACCTTGAAGTCTTCGCCGCCGGTGATCAGCCCGGCCTTGATGAACGTGAACTGCGAGAAACGCTCGACTTCCTTGAGTGTCTGCTGCGCCAGTTCGCGAGTCGGCAGCAGGATCACGGCGCGGATGTCGACACGAACCTTGGCCGGGCCCATCAGACGATTGAGCATCGGCAATACAAAGGCCGCAGTCTTGCCGCTGCCGGTTTGCGCCGTGACCCGCAGATCATGCCCTTCGAGCGCCAGCGGAATAGCCGCTGTTTGCACAGGCGTAGGCTCGACGAAATTGAGTTCGGCCACAGCTTTTAGCAGGCGTTCGTGCAGGGCGAATTGGGAGAACACGGGTGTTACCTCGGCGAAATGCAAAAAAACAGTCGCATAGGGTACCGGTTTCGGAGGTCCAGGCCGAGTTTCTTTACCTCGAACGCCCCATTTTGTTACTGGATTTGCCATTGCCTGACCCGCGCTGCACAACAATGCTCTAATCGCGCCCCGTTTTTTTCAGACAGGAGATGTGTACCACATGGACACTCAATCAATTTGGCTGCGGATCCAGGCGTTCTGGGGGCTGCTTGAACAACAGCCGCTGCTGCGCACCGGTATCGGCCTGACCGTGCTGTTGATCGCCGCTTTGGCGCTGGGCCGCCTGGCGCGCTTTCTCATCCTGTACGCCGTTAAAATGCTGGGCAGGCAGCCTGCGCTTTTCTGGCTCAATGATTTTCTGCACAACAAAGTCTTTCATCGTCTCGCGCAAACGGTGCCGTCGCTGATCATCCAGTTCGGCCTGAACCTGGTGCCAAACCTTAGCGCGACGGCCAATCATGTGCTGGGCAACATCGCGCTGGCCTTCACCATCCTGTTCATGATGCTGAGCGTTGGCGCCCTCCTCAACGCGCTGCTGGATATCTACGCACGCACCGATCACGCCCGGACCCGTTCGATCAAAGGCTATGTGCAACTGGCAAAGATGATTTTGTACATTTTTGCCGGAATCATCATCGTCGCAACGCTCATCGACCGCTCGCCGCTGTTGCTTCTGTCCGGGCTGGGCGCGATGTCGGCAGTGATTCTGTTGGTCTACAAGGACACGCTGTTGTCCTTCGTCGCCAGCGTCCAGCTGACCAGCAACGATATGCTGCGGGTCGGCGACTGGATCGAGATGCCGCAAGTGGGCGCTGATGGCGACGTGGTGGACATCACGCTGCACACCGTGAAAATCCAGAACTTCGATAAAACCATCGTCTCGATCCCTACGTGGCGACTGATGTCCGAATCATTCAAGAACTGGCGCGGCATGCAGCAGGCGGGCGGACGACGCATCAAGCGCAGCCTGTTCATCGATGCCAGCGCAGTGCGCTTTATGACCGATGAGGAAGAACAAAACCTGACTCAGGTGCATCTGCTGACTGATTACATCGGCCGCAAAAAAGCCGAACTCAGCGCCTGGAATGAAGCTCAGGGCAACGTCGCGCAGGTTTCGGCCAATCGCCGGCGCATGACCAATCTGGGGACCTTCCGGGCCTATGCGCTGGCCTATCTTAAATCCCATCCCGATATTCATCCCGACATGACCTGCATGGTTCGGCAAATGGAAACCACGGCCCAAGGCGTGCCGCTGGAAATCTATTGCTTCACCCGCACCACCGCCTGGGGAGATTACGAGCGGATACAAGGCGATATATTCGATTACTTACTAGCGGTATTGCCGGAGTTCGGCTTGAGCCTTTACCAACAACCCAGTGGTACTGATCTGCGAGCGGGACTGGCAAGAATGACAGCCATCTGAAAACCAGAGAACTCAAAGAGCCAAAGCGGCGATCTGGAACTTAATTTCACACAACAAAAAGCCCGACGTCCGTCGGGCTTTTGAACTGCTGTAGCGCAAAACTTTACTCAGTAGCGCTGATAAGTCGAACCAAACTCTTTGCGGTTGTCAGCAACGATAACAGTGCTCGACGATTTGCTGGCAAAAGGTTGTGCGCCGTTTTGGTTGTCGGCGTTGATGTCATCGGTGCCGTTAGCAGCAGCGATTACGGTGCTGGACGACTTGCCGGCGAAAGGTTGTGCGCCGTTTTGGTTATCCGCGTTGATGTCATCGGTGCTGTTAGCAGCAGCGACGGCATGAACATAAGTGCTTTCCAGTACAACCGGCTGACCTGGAGCGGTTGTGGTTTGTGGGCTGGCGAAAACGGAGGTGGTAGCCAGAACGGTCAAAGCGAAGCCTGCAACGATTGAAAGTTTCATGATAATTCTCCAATTAGCGAAAGTAGTCAGCAATTTTAAAGTGAGTGGGCAACTCAGTAGCGCTGATAGCTCGAACCGAACTCTTTACGGTTTTCAGCGACAATGACGGTGCTGGAAGATTTGCTGTCGAAAGGCTTGACGCTATCTTTTGCAGCAACTTTGCTATCGATAACGGTGGCGCTTGAAGTGTCAACGATGGCGCGGGTATACGTTTTTTCGGGGCTGGCGAATACTGCAGTGGACGCCAGAACAGAAAGTGCAAAGCCAAATGCGATGGAAGTTTTCATGATCAGTTGCTCCGAGAAGGTTAGGTTTAATTCGTTTCGTTGGAGCAACTTTATGGGCTGGGCCCACTATTGAAAAACCACTCTGATGAATCGTCATTATCGACGCCACTGATATCAGGCGTGGGTGCGTCTAGCTCGCCTGTCTTGAGGCATCTGGATTCGGGCAGCACTGCTGCAGGAGCGAATTTATTCGCGAGAAACAGGTTGATCAGCGAGTTCGTCCGGGGTGAAACGGCCTCTCGCGAATGAATTCGCTCCTACAGGGCCATCAGGTAAAACCGCAGGCATAAAAAAGCCCGATGACCTCACGCAAGCGGGTCTATCGGGCAACGCATCCAGGAGCTTTCAGATGCCAAAGGGAGAGTCGATGAACATGGGCAGGATGAATCGGGCCGATTAACCCGGGATTAACGGGTTCGTGCGAACCGGCCGCAGGAATCGAGCCACGCCCATATAGAGAGGTGCGCAGCGTAGGGGTGATGATATTGATTAAAAAGCGCGAAAACCTGCGGCTATCCATCTAAGAAATTGTTTTATCTGCAAGGGCGCAGTACGCTCCCTTGCAATTGAGTCTCGCTTACTGGGGCTCGCACTTGAGCTTGATGTACAACTTGATGATTTCCCGGTTGAACTTGGCGCTAACGTCCACGCTGCTTTTGGGGTCTAGCTGCACCCGGCGCGTGCGCGGAGCCTCGGGCCCGTTGCGAAAGATCACGCTGCATTTGGCTGGCACCGAGCCGTAGTTGTTCAGCGTGATGTTGCCGATGTCGTAGGTGGTGTCGTGGCTGGTGTAGTCGATCTGTACGCCGTTGATGTCCTTGTCCACATCAATGGGATATGCGAACGCGCTCAACGGCAGCATCGCCAGCAGCGCACAACAGAATTTTTTCATGCGGCAGTCTCCAGTCAGGGATGCCAGCTTAGGACAACAGGAGCGAAAGATGAAAGCGCCCCGCGTGACCCTTGATCAATGGCGCACCCTGCAGGCCGTGGTCGATCATGGTGGATTTGCTCAGGCGGCCGAAGCGCTGCACCGTTCGCAGTCATCGGTGAGCTACACCGTGGCACGGATGCAGGATCAACTGGGCGTGCCGCTGCTGCGCATCGATGGGCGCAAGGCGGTGCTCACCGAGGCAGGCGGCGTGCTGCTGCGGCGTTCACGGCAACTGGTCAAACAGGCCAGCCAGCTGGAAGATCTGGCGCATCACATGGAGCAAGGCTGGGAAGCCGAGGTCCGGCTGGTGGTCGATGCGGCTTATCCCAACGCGCGGTTAGTGCGTGCGCTGACGGCGTTCATGCCGCAAAGCCGGGGTTGCCGCGTCCGGCTGCGTGAAGAGGTGTTGTCCGGGGTGGAAGAAGTGCTGCTCGAAGGCGTGGCAGACCTTGCGATCAGCGGGTTCAGCATTCCCGGTTATTTGGGCACCGAGATGAGCGCTGTCGAGTTTGTCGCCGTGGCTCATCCGCAACATGCCCTGCACCAGATGCACCGCGAGCTGAATTTTCAGGACCTGGAAAGCCAGCTGCAGGTGGTGATTCGCGATTCGGGGCGCAGTCAGCCCCGAGATGTCGGCTGGCTCGGCGCCGAACAGCGCTGGACCGTAGGCAGCCTAGCCACCGCCGCGAACTTCGTCAGCAATGGACTTGGCTTTGCCTGGTTGCCGCGGCACCTGATCGAACGCGAGATAAAGGAAGGCGTGCTGAAGATCCTGCCACTGGACAAAGGTGGCAGCCGTCATCCGCTGTTCTATCTTTACTCCAGCAAAGACAAACCGCTGGGGCCGGCGACGCAGATTCTCATCGAGCTGATCCAGAATTTCGACACGGCACCGCTGGACACGCCGTTCGTGGCGCCGCAGTTGGCTTGAACATCCGCGGTCTGTAGGAGCCAACTTGTTGGCGAGTTGAACACCGCGATGCATCAGGCGCACCGCCTCGCGAACAAGTTCGCTCCTACAGATGACCGCAATCCGCGTCGCCCCCCCTACAGAGATCGCCCTTCCATGGCATTTTTCGACCACGACGGCTGTTCACTGCATTACGAAGAATACGGCCGTGGCGCGCCCGTGCTGCTGGTGCATGGACTGGGATCGAGCTGCCAGGATTGGGAATATCAGATTCCGGCGCTGTCCGCCTGTTATCGGGTGATAGCCATTGACGTGCGTGGCCACGGACGCTCCGACAAACCCCGCGAGCGTTACAGCATCCCCGCCTTCAGCGCCGACATACAGGCGCTGCTGGAACACCTGAACCCTGGCCCGGTGCACTATGTCGGTCTGTCCATGGGCGGCATGATCGGGTTTCAACTGGCGGTCGATCGCCCGGACTTGCTCAAAACCCTGACCATCGTCAACAGCGCGCCTGAAGTGAAGATCAAATCGGCGACGGACTTGTGGCAATACGCCAAGCGCTGGACCCTGGCGCGACTGGTCAGCATGCAAACCATCGGCAAAGGCCTGGGCAACAATCTGTTCCCCGGACCCGAGCAGTCAGACTTGCGTCAAAAGATCGCCCTGCGTTGGGCGCAGAACGATAAACGCGCCTACCTGGCCAGTTTCGACGCGATAGTAGGCTGGGGCGTGCAACAGCGTCTGTCGCGCATCAGTTGCCCGACGCTGATCGTTACCGCCGACAAGGATTACACCCCCGTGCAATTGAAAGCCGATTACGTTCGATTGATTCCCGACGCGCGCCTGCACATCATCGCCGACTCCCGGCACGCAACGCCTCTGGATCAGCCTGATGAGTTCAATCGGGTGCTGCTGGCCTTCCTGGCGGCGCATGAAGGTTGAAGCCGCGCAGGCATGACGGACTGTCAAAATCCCCCCAAACGTGCTTCCCTTGTGTCCTGTTTTTGCCGTCGAAAATCACTTTTCAGGACTACTGCCCCATGCTGAAAAAAATCGCTCTCTCTGCCGCCGCCGTGCTCTTCGCGTCCAACCTGATGGCTGCTACAGCACCTCACGTCATTCTGGACACGAGCTTCGGCCAGATCGAGATTGAACTGGACCAGGACAAAGCGCCGATCAGCACCAAGAACTTCCTCGGTTACGTGGACAGCAATTTCTACAACGGCACCATTTTCCATCGCGTGATCCCGGGCTTCATGGTTCAGGGCGGCGGGTTCACCCCGCAGATGGTTCAGAAGCCAACCAAAGACCCGATCAAGAACGAGGCTGAAAACGGCCTGCACAACGTTCGCGGCACGCTTTCGATGGCGCGCACCTCTGACGTGAACTCAGCCACCAGCCAGTTCTTCATCAATACCAACGACAACGCAATGCTCGACCACGGCGTGCGTGACTTCGGTTATGCGGTGTTCGGCAAGGTCGTCAAAGGCATGGACGTGGTGGACAATATCGTCCACTCACAAACCGCCACCAAAAGCGGCATGCAGAATGTGCCCATTGATCCAATCCTGATCAAGTCCGCAAAGCGCGTTAACTGAACCCGGCTTGACGCGTACCCGCACGAATCCGGCGTGAACCAGACACGGTTTCGTGCGGCATGATCAGGAGTCTGCCCCTCAGCAAGGAGAGCCCGCTTAGCCCGTGGGTGTCATAACCAATGTTCTATCGCCGTTTCGAACAACTGATCGATATCTTCCGCGAAGCCCCCACCGCCGCCCCGCCTAACAAAGTCTTGTCGTTCTACGTGTATTACTTGCGTCAGGTCTGGCCCAGCTTTGCAGCGCTGTTGGTGGTCGGGCTCATCGGTGCGCTGATCGAGGTGTCGTTGTTCAGTTACCTGAGCCGCATCATTGATCTGGCGCAGGGCACGCCCGATCCCGACTTCTTCAAAATACACGCCGCCGAACTGATCTGGATGGTGATCGTCGCGCTGGTCTTGCGCCCGGTGTTCGTCGCGCTGCACGACCTGTTGGTGCACCAGAGCATCAGCCCCGGCATGACCAGCATGATTCGCTGGCAGAACCACAGCTACGTGCTCAAGCAGAGCCTGAACTTCTTCCAGAACGACTTCGCCGGGCGTATCGCCCAGCGCATCATGCAGACCGGCAACTCGCTGCGTGACTCGGCAGTGCAGGCCGTGGACGCGCTGTGGCATGTGTTGATCTACGCCATCAGCTCGCTGGTGCTATTCGCTGAAGCTGACTGGCGGCTGATGATCCCGCTGCTGGCGTGGATCGCGGCGTACACCGTGGCACTGTTTTACTTCGTGCCGCGAGTCAAAGAGCGCTCGGTCGTGTCGTCCGATGCGCGCTCCAAGCTGATGGGCCGCATCGTCGACGGCTACACCAACATCGCCACGCTCAAGCTGTTCGCCCATACCAATTCCGAACAGCAATACGCCCGCGAAGCCATTACCGAGCAGACCGAAAAAACCCAATTGGCCGGTCGTCTGATCACTTCGATGGACGCCGTGATCACCACGCTCAACGGCATTCTGATCGTTACCACCACCGGCCTTGCGCTCTGGCTGTGGACCCAGTCGCTCATTTCGGTGGGTGCGATTGCCTTGGCGACCGGCCTTGCAATCCGCATCGTCAACATGTCGGGCTGGATCATGTGGGTGGTCAACGGCATTTTCGAAAACATCGGTATGGTGCAGGACGGCCTGGAAAGTATTTCCCAGCCCGTTGGCGTCACTGATGTGGACGCCGCCCCCAAGCTGGAAGTGGACCGTGGCGGCGTCAAGTTCGAGAACCTGGATTTCCATTACGGCAAAGGCAAAGGCGTGATCGCAGGCCTGAACCTGAACATCAAACCGGGGGAAAAGATCGGTCTGATCGGACCGTCCGGTGCCGGCAAATCGACGCTGGTGAACCTGCTGCTGCGCTTGTACGACGTACAGGGCGGCAAGATTCTGGTCGATGGCCAGGATATCTCCCACGTCACTCAGGAGAGCCTGCGCGCGCACATCGGCATGATTACCCAGGACACGTCGCTGCTGCACCGCTCGATCCGTGACAACTTGCTGTACGGCAAACCGGACGCGACCGATGCGGATTTGTGGGAAGCGATGCGCAAGGCCCGCGCCGACGAATTCATTCCGTTGTTGACTGACTCAGAAGGCCGTACCGGGCTGGATGCTCATGTCGGCGAACGTGGAGTGAAACTGTCCGGCGGTCAGCGCCAACGGATCGCAATCACCCGAGTGCTGCTCAAGGATGCGCCGATTCTGATCATGGACGAAGCCACCTCAGCGCTGGATTCGGAGGTTGAAGCGGCGATTCAGGAAAGTCTGGAAACCCTGATGCAGGGCAAAACGGTGATTGCCATCGCTCACCGGCTGTCGACCATCGCCCGCATGGACCGCCTGGTGGTGCTGGAAAACGGCCAGATCGCCGAGACCGGCACCCACGCCGAGCTGCTTGCGCATAAAGGCTTGTACGCGCGGCTATGGGCGCACCAGACCGGTGGGTTTGTCGGGGTGGATTAAGGGATAGAGCCGCCGCAGATTGTTGGAGCGAGGCTTGCTCGCGAAGCTAATGACCCGGTGTATCAGGTAAACCGAGTCGCTAGCTTCGCGGGCAAGCCTCGCTCCAACAGGGACCAGCCACGCGGGCCGAGTGGCTTCACACCTGCCGATACGGCAGCGCCGACCTGGCATCCTCCGCATACGCCAATATCCCCGCCCGCTCCTGTTCGAGGAAATCCGCCACGGCCTCGCGCAGCCCGGGGTGGGTCAGGTAATGCCAGGAGTGCGTAATCACCGGCTCGAACCCACGAATCAGCTTGTGCTCACCCTGAGCGCCGGCATCGAAGCGCTTGATGCCCTTGTCGATCGCGTATTCCATACCCTGGTAGAAGCAGGTCTCGAAATGCAGCCGGTCGAACTCTGCCAGGCAGCCCCAGTAACGCCCGTAAAAGCTGTCGCCGCCGATCAGGCTGAAAGCCATCGCGACCGGCCGTGAGCCCTGCTTGGCCAGCACCACGCGAATCGATTCGGGCATGCGCTCTGCCACCAGACTGAAAAACTCCCGCGTCAGATACGGCGCCTGCCCCCGAATCTCGTAGGTATTGGAATAACAGGCGTAAACGAAATCCCACTGCGCCTGGGTCAGTTCGTGGCCTTGCAGCCATTCAAACTCAATGCCCTGCCCTGCCACTTGCTCGCGCTCTTTGCGCATCTGCTTGCGCTTGCGTGAACTCAAGGCGTCGAGGAAATCCTGAAAGTCGCGATAGCCACGATTCTGCCAGTGGTACTGACAGCCGATGCGCTGCAACCAGCCAGGCTGCTCAGCCAGCAGTGCGTCGGCGGTGGGGTCGGTGAAGTTGACGTGGACGCTGGACAGCTCCTCGATCTCGACATAGCCCGGCAGCGCCGCCAGCAGATCGCGGCCATCTTCCGGGCGTCGCGCCAGCAACCGAGGCCCACTGACAGGGCTGAACGGCACAGCGACCAAGAGCTTGGGGTAATAGGCGATGCCCGCACGGCGGCAGGCGTCGGCCCAACCGTGATCGAACACGTACTCGCCGTAGGAATGCCATTTGCGGTAGGCCGGCAGCGCGGCAATCAACTGCTCGCCTTCGTAATGCAGCAGGTGCTCGGCGCGCCAGCGGGAGCGCGGCCCGAGGCTGCCGCTGTCTTCCATCGCGCTCAAAAAGGCATGACGCAAAAAAGGCGATTGCCCCGGCACCAGGTCATCCCACGCTGCGGGCGCCAAGGCCGACAGACTCTCCAATCGATGTAACGGCATCGTGTCCCCCACTCGTTTCGACTGCCTGGCGAGTATCACCCATTGGCCCGGATTGCACATGAAATTTCCCCGGACAGCGCTCTAGATCGCGGGTTCAACGATTTTTTCACATGTCATCGTTTTGCCATCATGTAGCCACTGTTCAGTAATAATCGATCGCGATACTGGCGCCAGTTTTTAGAGCGTCCGGTTCTAAACAAGGGACGATTTCGTCCAGCGCCGGACGTTATTTCCAGGGTGGTTTCTCCACCCCTTTTAGCTACGGAGATTGATATGCGTCTTGCTTCCACCAAAACTGCGGCGGCCTTGTGCGGCGGTCTGTTACTGGCCATGAGCGTTCCGGCCAGCGCCGCAGTCGACGCCAAATTGCTCGACATGCTCAAGGCAAACGGATCGATTTCCCCATCGCAGTACGCTGAACTGCAAACCGAGCTTGCCAAGGATCAGCAGGCTCAGCAGGTCGCTCAACAGCAACAGGCCAAGCAGATCGCCGCGTCGCAAAGCAAGACCGATGAGATGAACGCCTTCGCACAGAAAGTCGCATGGGCCGCCAAGACGCAATTCAAGGGCGACGTTCGCGTCCGTCAGGAAACCATCAAGATCGATGGTCAGAACAACAGCCAGGACAAGGATCGCCAGCGCATCCGTGCCCGTCTGGGTGCCTACACCGAGATCAATCCGCAAGTCAGCACGGGTATCCGTATCGCCACCGGCGGCAGCAACGACGCACGTTCGACCAACCAGGATCTGGACGGCTACTTCGTCAAGAAAGACCTGTGGCTGGATCAGGGTTACATCGACTATCACCCTGACGCGATCAAAAACCTGCACATCATTGGCGGCAAGATGAGCCAGCCGTGGGTCAGCATGGGCGACATCATCTGGGATAGCGACATCAACCCGGAAGGTCTGGCTGCCACTTACAGCCTGCCGATTACCAAGGGTTTCGAGCTGTTCGGTAGCGCCGGTAACTACACCCTCAAGGACAACATCGACGGCGACGGCACGCAGTTCAAGAACGACCTGCGCCTGAACGCCGCTCAGTTGGGTGCCAAATTCGCACCGATCGACGCGCTGAAAGTGACCATGGGCGGCAGTATCTACCAGTACCAGAACGACAAGGACAGCGCCGCGCTGTCGGTCAACGGCAACAACACCAACCGCTTCCGTTTGATCGAAGGCTTCGGTCAAGTGGACATCAATGGCCTGGCCGTTCCCCTGTCGGTATATGGCCAGTACGTGGTCAACAACGCGACAGACAGCGACGAAGACACTGGCTGGTTGACCGGCGTGAAAACCAAGGTGTTCGGCTTCGGTCTGGACTACAACTACCGCGATACTCAGCGTAACGCAGTGGTTGGCGCCTTCACCGACTCGGACTTCGCCAACGGCACCACCGGTTCGCGCGGTCACAAGCTGGGCGTTTCCTACGACATCGACAAGAACTTCTCGGTCGGCGCTACCTACTTCCTGACCAAGGCGGATTACGCAGTAGCCAGCCAGCGCGACGCCGATGCCAACACGCTGCAACTGGACGTGCTGGCCAAGTTCTAAAGCAGCAGCTGCAAGCTTCAAGTTGACAGCGACACGTTAGAAGCCTCAGGCGCAAGTGCTCCCTTTGCCTGAGGTCGTTACCCCCTTACAGCCCGCCGTTGCCCTGTCGGATCCCCATCATCCGTTCGACAGGTCAGCGCCGGGTTGTTTTTATTTCCCCGTCTGTAGGAGCGAATTTATTGGCGAGGCTCTGGCTGCATCACTGATGCATCGCCGGACACGTTTTCTCGCGAATGCATTCGCTCCTACAGAGGGCTGCGTCCCTTACTTCTTGCGCAGAATCACGCTACCAATCGAATACCCCGCCCCAAACGAACTCAACACGCCCAATGCGCCGCTTGGCAGGTCGTCCTGGTAGGTGTGCAGCGCGATCACTGAACCTGCCGAGCTGGTATTGGCGTAGGTATCGAGAATCACCGGCGCTTCTTCGACCGTCGCTTCGCGGCCCAGCAACTTTTTGACAATCAGGTGGTTCATGCTCAGATTCGCCTGATGCAGCCAGAACCGTTGCACGTCGCTGACGTTCAGGCTGTTCTCTTGCAAGTGCGTGCCGACCAATTCCGCCACCATCGGGCAGACATCACGGAAGACTTTGCGGCCTTCCTGCACGAACAGCTTGTCGGGCTGGCCTTCGCCTTCTTCCGCCGTGCGGTTGAGGAAGCCGAAGTTGTTGCGGATGTTGTTGGAAAAGGTGGTCAGCAGCTTGGTGCTGACAATCTCGAACTGATAGGCCGAGGTTGCCAGATCAGCGCGTTCAACCACCACCGCAGTGGCGGCGTCGCCAAAGATGAAGTGGCTGTCGCGGTCGCGGAAATTAAGATGCGCGGTGCAGATCTCGGGACTGATCACCAGCAACGCTCGGGCCTGGCCCAATTGCACGCTGTTGCAGGCGGTCTGGATGCCGAACGTGGCCGACGAGCAGGCCACGTTCATGTCGAAACCAAACCCCTGAATGCCCAGCGCCGCCTGCACTTCGATGGAAATGGCGGGATAGGCGCGCTGCAGGTTGGAACAGGCCACGATCACGCCATCGATGTCAGCAGCGGTCTTGCCCGCCCGTTGCATCGCTTGTTCGGCGGCGGCAACGCTCATCTGGCAGAGGATCGACCACTCGTCATTGGAGCGCTCGGGCAAGCGAGGCTTCATGCGTTGCGGATCGAGGATGCCGGCCTTGTCCATGACGAAGCGGGCTTTGATGCCGGAGGCTTTTTCGATGAATGCTGCGTTGGATTCGGTCAGCGGCTGCACATCGCCGCGCTCGATGGCCGAAGCGTTTTCGGCATTGAACTGGGCGACATAGGTGTTGAAAGACTGCACCAGTTCTTCGTTGGAAATGCTGTTGGCCGGGGTGTAGAGCCCTGTGCCACTGATCACGACGTTATGCACGGTCGTTCCTCTCTTGTTTGATGGCAGCAGGCAACAGACCTGCTCAGGCACCGGCACCTGCGCTTTGTGGGACGCACGTACCAATGCAGCAATAATAGTTCCCCATAAAGCGGGGACAGTGTCGGTGATGCGTTGTGATTAAGGCGCGAAGTTTGCCATATCGGATGGGGTTTGGCGTTAGTGGGCGTGCAAGCTTCGGCTTCGGGCCGGAGGCCGTTGGAGCGAGGCTTGCCCGCGAAGTTAACGATGCGCAATGTCAGACAGACCGAGGTGTCAGCTTCGCGGGCAAGCCTCGCTCCAACCAATGCGAATCAGCCCTCAACCGCCGCCCACTGCTTACTCAAACGCTTATCAGAGATCGGCACTTTGGTGCCCAACTGTTGGCCAAACAGCGAAACGCGGTATTCCTCCATCCACCAACGGTAGACCACCAGTTGATCATCGCGCTTGCCTTCCTGGGCGTGTTTGTCGGCGCGGGCCTGGTATTGCGCCCACAAATTGGCCAGTTCGATGCTCCAGACTCGATCCTTCTGCACTTGCGACGGCAGTTTTTCCAGCCGCAGCTCGATGGCTTTCAGGTAACGCGGCAGCTCTTTGAGCCACTGCGCCGGGGTCTCGCGCACAAAGCCCGGATACACCAGTTTGCCGAGCTGCGATTTGATGTCGTTGAGCGCCACGGCCTGGGCCAGATCGATCTTGCCCTTGAAGCGCTTTTGCAAGCCGTGCCACAGCTTGAGGATTTCCAGCGTCAGCTTCGCCAGGCGTTCGGCATGCTCGGTCAGCCCGCCACGCTCGCGCTCGGCCAGTGACAGCAGCCCGGCGCCATCGCGTGGCAAGCTGGCTTCGCCTTCCAGAATGCAGGCGTCCAGGCTCGCCAGCAGGATGTCTTCGACCAGCGCATCTACCCGGCCCAGCTCGCGATACAACAACCCAAGCTCAGTCTGGCCCGGCAGTTTGCTGCGCAGAAACTTCGCCGGTTCCGCCAGTTGCTGCAGCAACAGGCGCTGCAACGCGCGACGGTGTTGATACTCGGCCTCGGTGGCGGTGGAGAACCGCCCTTCCTTGACCGCGCCACCCTCTTCCACCAGCGCCGGATACACCGTCATCGACAGCCCGGCGATGTTCTGCTGGGTCTGCTGCGCGACCGCCGCAAAGCCCTTGGGCTCCACCGGTTGCTGGCTTTTAGCGGTCTGCGGCACGGCCAACGCGGCTTGACTGGCCTGGGCAAAGCGCGCGGTCAGTTCGTCCAGCTCACGCCCTTCGCCGAGGAACTTACCGTCGCCATCGACGATTTCAAGGTTCATTTTCAGATGGCTTTCGAGTTGCCGGGTCGCCTCATCCCACGCTTCATCGGACACCCGAGCACCCGTCATGCGCAGCAGCTCACGGCCCAGGGCGTGGGTCAGCGAACCTTCGCCGAAGGTCATGCGCTGCAAGGCGGCTTTGACAAAGTCCGGCACCGGCACGAAATTCTTGCGCAGGGCCTTGGGCAGCTCGCGCACCAAGGCAATGCACTTGGTTTCCAGCAGCCCGGGCACCAGCCATTCCAGACGTTCGGCAGGCAGCGACAGCAGCAGCGGCGCCGGCACGCGCACCGTCACGCCATCGCGCGCATGGTTAGGCTCGAAGTGATAGGTCAACGACAGGGTCAAATCGCCCAGTCGCAAGGTGTCCGGGTACTGATTGGCGGTGACTTCGCTGGCTTCGCGGGCCAGCACGTCTTCTTCGCGCATGATCAGCAACTGCGGATTCTTCTGGCTTTGGGTCTTGTACCAACTGTCGAACGTCGCGGTCTGGTGAATCTCCGCTGGCAGGCGTTCGTCGTAGAAACGGAACAGGGTTTCTTCGTCCGCCAGAATGTCGCGACGGCGGGCCTTGGCCTCCAGCTCGTCGAGTTCTTCCAGCAGCCTGGCGTTGGCGGCCAGACATTTGGCGCGGGACAGAATCTCGCCACGCACCAGCCCTTCGCGGATGAAAAACTCGCGGGACACCACCGGATCGATCGGTCCGAAATGCACCGGGCGCCGACCGACCACAATCAGCCCGAACAAGGTGATCTGTTCGAAGGCGACGACTTGCCCGCGCTTCTTCTCCCAATGGGGCTCGAAGTGGTTTTTCTTGATCAAGTGCCCGGCCAATGGCTCGATCCAGTCCGGCTCGATCTTGGCGACCATGCGCGCGTAGAGCTTGGTGGTTTCCACCAGTTCAGCCGCCATCAGCCATTGCGGACGCTTGCGACCCAGCCCTGACGAGGGATGCACCCAGAAGCGCCGTTGACGGGCGCCCAGGTAATCGCCTTCCTCGGCTTTCTGCCCGATCTGGCTGAGCAGGCCAGACAGCACCGCCTTGTGAAATTTGGGGAAGTCGGCCGGCTCCTTGTTGACCGTCAGTTGCAGGTCACGGCAGATCAGGCTCAGCTGGCGGTGGGAGTCGCGCCACTCGCGCAGCCGCAGATAATTAAGGAAGTTACGACGGCACCAGTTGCGCAAGGGGCTGGCTGTCAGCGCCTGGCGCTGCTCCTCGAAACCGCGCCACAGATTGACCAAGCCGGCAAAATCCGAGTCCTGATCTTTCCACTGCGCGTGGGCTTGATCGGCCGCCTGCTGCCGCTCGGGCGGACGCTCGCGGGGGTCCTGAATCGACATCGCGCTGGCGACGATCAACACTTCCTGCAAGCTGCCCTGCCTGGCTGCTTCCAGCAGCATGCGGCCCATGCGCGGGTCCACCGGCAGGCGCGCCAATTGGCGACCCAGCGGCGTGAGCTGGTTTTCGCGGTTGACCGCCGACAGCTCCTGCAACAGGTTGAAACCGTCGCTGATGGCTTTGCCGTCCGGCGGCTCGATGAACGGGAAATCGGTGATCTCGCCCAGGCGCAGATGCAGCATTTGCAGGATCACGGCAGCCAGGTTGGTGCGCAGGATTTCCGGATCGGTAAACCCTGGGCGTCCGTTGAAATCTTCCTCGCTGTAAAGCCGCACGCAAAGGCCCGGCTCGACCCGCCCGCAACGGCCCTTGCGCTGATTGGCGCTGGCCTGGGAAATCGCCTCGATGGGCAGGCGCTGGACCTTGGCCCGATAGCTGTAACGACTGATGCGCGCAGTACCGGTGTCGATCACGTAGCGGATACCCGGTACGGTCAGGGAGGTTTCGGCGACGTTGGTCGCCAGTACCACACGACGACCCGGATGGGACTGGAAAATCCGCTGCTGCTCGGCAGGCGACAAGCGCGCGTAGAGCGGCAGGATTTCTGTGTGCTTGAGTTGCGCCTTGCGCAGCATGTCGGCGGCGTCACGAATCTCGCGTTCGCCGGGCAGGAACACCAGCACGTCACCGGGGGATTTGCGTTCGGCGCGCTCCATGTCGGCCAGCTCGTCCAGCGTCGCGAGAATCGCCTGATCCACCGTCAGGTCTTCCTCGACGCTGTTGCCGTCTTCGTCCTGCTGCGAAGTCAGCGGCCGGTAGATCGTTTCCACCGGGAATGTACGGCCCGAGACTTCGATGATCGGCGCCTTGTCGAAGTGCTCGGAAAAGCGCTCCAGATCGATGGTGGCCGAGGTAATGATGACTTTCAGGTCCGGACGACGCGGCAGCAGGGTTTTCAGATAGCCCAGCAAAAAGTCGATGTTCAGGCTGCGTTCGTGGGCTTCGTCGACGATGATCGTGTCGTAGCGCTCAAGAAAACGGTCGTGCTGGGTTTCGGCCAGCAGGATGCCGTCGGTCATCAGCTTGATCAGGGTGTTGCTGTCGCTCTGGTCTTCAAAACGCACTTGATAGCCGACCAGCGCCCCGAGTGGCGTGCCGATTTCTTCGGCGACCCGGCTGGCGACGCTGCGCGCGGCGATTCGGCGCGGTTGGGTGTGGCCGATCAGGCCATGCTGGCCGCGACCGATTTCCAGGCAGATTTTCGGCAATTGGGTGGTTTTGCCGGAGCCTGTTTCGCCGGCGATGATCAGCACCTGATGCTTGAGCAACGCTTCTTTGATCTCATCACGCTTGGCGGCAATCGGCAGATTGTCGTCGTAGCGAATCGTCGGCACGCTGTTCTTGCGCGCCAGCACCTGGGCGCTGGACGCCTGGACCCGCTCAGCCCACTGCGCCAGCTTTGCTTCATCTGGCTTTTTACGCAGCTCGTGCAACTGACGACGCAGGCGATGACGATCACTGATCATCGCGTGGTCGAGGTTCTTGAACAGTTGGTCGATGGAGGGCGATTCGTCGGTCATCAGCGGCGCAGGGTCTTCATTTGAATGCAGGGCGCGGATTGTCGCAGATTTAACACGGTCCCTGTAGACGCCGCCAAATCCCGTAGGAGATTCCGAGTCGTCCAGTCGCCGCGCTGTCGCGTGGCAAATGGGGTCTGTGGGAGGGAGCTTGCTCGCGATTCGATTTTCGCCGCCCAGATAATGTGGCGGATGTACCGGCCTCATCGCGAGCAAGCTCCCTCCCACGATGGGTAGCCAGCCCGATGTTTGATGGGAGCGATGTGCGTGTGGGCGTAAAAAACCCCGCGCGAGGCGGGGTTGGGATCAGCGCAGGGTCAAGCCTGCTTCTTGAGCGCCAGCTTTTTGATTTCGCCGTCGCGCAGTTCGCGGCGCAGGATTTTGCCGACGTTGGTGGTCGGCAGCGCATCGCGGAACTCGACGCTGCGTGGCACTTTGTAGGCCGTGACGTTGGCGCGCATGTGTTCCATGACCTGCTCTTTGGTCAGCGTGGCGCCAGGCCGGGTGACGATGAAAATCTTGATCGCCTCGCCTGATTTTTCGTCCGGCACGCCAATCGCCGCGCACTGCAGCACACCGGGCAGGCCGGCCAATACGTCTTCCAGCTCGTTGGGATACACGTTGAAGCCCGACACCAAAATCATGTCTTTCTTGCGATCGACGATGCGCATGTAGCCATCAGGCTGAATCACGGCGATGTCGCCAGTCTTCAGCCAGCCTTCGGCGTCGAGCATTTCATCGGTGGCGTCCTGGCGCTGCCAATAGCCCTTCATGACCTGCGGGCCCTTGACGCATAACTCACCCACTTCGCCCAACGCCAGCTCTTCGCCGGCATCGTTGATGGTTTTGCACAAAGTCGAGGGCACCGGAATACCGATGGTGCCCATCTGAATCTTCTGGATCGGATTAACCGTTGCCACCGGGCTGGTCTCGGTCATCCCGTAGCCTTCGCAGATCTCACAACCGGTCACTTCCTTCCAGCGCTCAGCCGCCGCCTGTTGCAGCGCCATGCCGCCTGAGAGCGTGACTTTGAGCGAGGAGAAATCCAGCTGACGGAAATCCTGGTTATTGCACAGCGCCACGAACAACGTATTGAGACCGACGAAGCCTGAGAACTTCCACTTCGATAGCTCTTTGACCATCGCCGACAAGTCGCGCGGGTTGCTGATCAGGATGTTGTGGTTGCCGATCAGCATCATCGCCATGCAGTGAAAGGTGAAGGCGTAGATGTGATACAGCGGCAACGGCGTGATGAGGATTTCGCTGCCTTCGTTGAGATTGGAGGCCATCAGCGCCTTGCACTGCAGCATGTTGGCGATCAGGTTGCGGTGAGTCAGCATCGCGCCTTTGGCAATCCCGGTGGTGCCGCCGGTGTATTGCAGCACTGCCACGTCGCCGCTGTCAGGCGAGGCGTCTCTAACCGGCTGGCCCTGACCTTTGGCCAGCACGTCGTTGAACTTGATCGCCTTGGGCAAGTGGTACGGCGGGACCATCTTCTTCACGTATTTGATGACGCTGTTGACCAGCAGGCGCTTGAGCGGCGGCAAGAGGTCGGCGACTTCAGTGACGATGACGTGTTTGACGCCGGTTTTAGGCACGACCTTTTCTGCCAGGTGGGCCATGTTGGCCAGGCAGACGAGCGCCTTGGCGCCGGAGTCATTGAATTGGTGTTCCATTTCCCGCGCGGTGTACAGCGGGTTGGTGTTGACCACGATCAGCCCGGCGCGGATGGCGCCAAAAACGGCGATCGGGTACTGCAATACGTTGGGTAACTGGACGGCGATGCGGTCGCCAGGTTGCAGGTCAGTGTGCTGCTGCAGATAAGCGGCGAAGGCGCCGGACAACGCATACATCTCACCGTAAGTGAGGGTCTTGCCCAGATTGCTGAAAGCCGGTTTGTTGCCGAAACGTTCGCAAGACTGCTTCAATACGGCCTGAACGTTTGGATACTCGTCAGGATTGATATCGGCGGCGATACCAGACGGATATTTATCCTTCCAGAAATTTTCGATCACGGAAGACGACTCCTCAGCAGCAGCGATTTCTACACACCGCTTGAATGCGGCGATTTTGTTGTGTTTGGAAGGGTGTAGCTCGCGCCTTTCGGCCGGATTACGGGTCGAAAAGCGGGCCGAGAGTAGCAGCTTTGCCAAAGGGCGCCTAGAGCCAAAGGTGGGCGCTATAGTCACAATAGTGACTCATGATTTCTCCGCAGTCACGTTTAGAGCAATGAACCTAAATGTCGAAAACCAACCTTATTTTAAATGTGCACAAAGCGTTCTGTAGGAGCGAACTTGTTCGCGAGAGATCTGCGCCGCAGACATATCTCTGCTGTGTGAACGATTGCTTCGCGAATAAATTCGCTCCTACAGAATCCCACCTCGCTCTGCACAAACAAAAACGGCGTGTTTTCACACGCCGTCCTGGTTCATCAAGCAGCCTAGGCCATATCGCGCAACTCACGCCGCAGGATTTTGCCGACCGGCGTCATTGGCAATGACTCACGCAGCACGATCTGCTTGGGGATTTTGTAGCCAGTGAAGTTCTCTTTGCAGTAGGCCTTCAGTTCCTCACAGGTCAGGCTCGGATCGCGCGCCACTACGAACAGCTTCACCGCTTCCCCGGAGCGCTCGTCAGCAATGCCGATGACTGCGCAATTGGCGACTTTGGGATGGCGCATGACGACGTCTTCGATCTCGTTGGGATAAACGTTGAAGCCCGAAACGATGATCAGGTCTTTCTTGCGATCAACAATACGGATGAAACCGTCCGGGTCGATCACCCCGATATCCCCGGTCTTGAGCCAGCCGTCGGCGTCCAGCACCTCGGCAGTAGCATCGGGCCGATGCCAATAGCCCAGCATGATCTGCGGGCCTTTGAGGCACAGTTCGCCGCGCTCGCCCACCGGCAACTCAACGCCTTCGTCGTCGATGATTTTGGCGATCGTGCCCGGCACCGGCATGCCGACCGTGCCCAGCCGCGACTTGTCGCCATAAGGATTGGCCGTGGCCACCGGAGAAGTCTCGGTCAGGCCGTAACCTTCGACGATGGGGCAACCGGTCAGTTGCTGCCAGCGCTCGGCGGTGGATTTAACCAACGCCGTGCCACCTGAGTTGGTCAGACGCAACGTGGAAAAATCCAGGGTCTTGAAGTCCGGGTGTTCCATCAGCGCAACGAACAGCGTGTTGAGCCCGATCATTGCCGAGAAGCGCCAGTTTTTGAGCTCTTTGATGAAGCCGCCAATGTCGCGCGGGTTAGTGATCAGCAGGTTGTGATTGCCGCTGACCATCATGCACATGCAGTTAACCGTGAAGGCATAGATGTGATAAAGCGGCAGCGGCGCGACCATGATCTCGCTGCCCTGACGGAAAATCGGCTGGTCGTCGGTGCCATGCTGCAACATGCAGGCATAGACCTGTTGCATGTTGGCCACCAGATTGCCGTGGGTCAGCATCGCGCCCTTGGGCGAGCCGGTGGTGCCACCGGTGTATTGCAGGACCGCAATGTCTTCGAGGTCCAGTTGCACCCGCTGCAGGTGATCGCCGCGTCCCAGCTTCAACACGCGCTTGAAGGCCACGGCCTGGGGCAGGTGGTACTCGGGCACCATCTTTTTGATCTTGTCGACGACCGTGTTGACCAGCCAGCCCTTGGCCGCCGGCTGCATGTCGCCCATCTTTACTTCGATCAGGTACTGAATGTCCGTATCGGGCAGTACTTCCTGCACGTTCTTGCCGAACAGGTTCAGGTAAACCAGAGCGCGGGCGCCGGAGTCCTTGAACTGATGGCGCATCTCGCGGGTGGTGTACAGCGGGTTGGTGTTGACCACGATCAGGCCCGCACGAATCGCCCCGAAGACGGCGATGGGGTACTGAATCAGGTTGGGCATCTGCACGGCAATGCGGTCGCCGGGCTTGAGATCGGTTTGTTGTTGCAGGTAGGCGGCGAAGGCAGCGGAGTGGCGATCCAGTTGGGCGTAACTGATGGTCACGCCCATATTGCTGAACGCGGGGCGATCTGCGTACTTCCTGCAGCTGCGCTCGAACACCTCCACCACTGATTTGTACGCCTTTAAATCCACCTCAGGGAGCACGCCCGCCGGGCGTTTGTCGTTCCAGAAGTCAGGTTGCATGTTGTTTTTATCCTCTTACCTGAGAGTGCTTGCCGGACGTTAGCAGCTAACGTGTGGAAGGCAAATAGGTCAGCCGGCGTCATCATTATTGTGAATCTTGCCAGTGATCAGACTGTTACGTGACTTGGGCTATACACTTCCAAGAGCGAGACGACACGCGGCTTTTCAAGACAAATTCTTACAAAGGCAGGGAATCGCCATGAAACACGAAGGCTTTTGGCTCGACACTGACGACCACAGCCGTTTATACGTTAACGCCTGGATACCTGTGGCAGGGCCCAAAGCGGTAGTCATGCTGGCCCACGGCATGGCCGAACACAGCGGGCGCTATGCGCGCCTGGGCGCAGCACTGAGTGCGGCAGGTTTCGCGCTGTACGCCCCTGACCAGCGCGGCCATGGTCGAACGGCTGCCCACGGCGTGCTGGGGCATTACGCCGATGACAACGGGTGGGGCAAAGTGGTGGGCGATCTGGCCAGCCTGAGCCGTACCATCGAAGTGCGACATCCCGGGCTGCCGATTTTCCTGCTCGGCCACAGTATGGGCAGCTACGTCGCCCAGGCTTATCTGTTGCAGCACAGCCGCACGTTGCAGGGGGCCGTGCTCAGCGGCTCGAATTTTCAGCCGGTTTCGTTGTACCGCAGCGCAGCCCTCATCGCCCGCTTCGAATACTGGCGGCAGGGCGCGATCGGGCGCAGTGCGTTAATCGAATGGCTGTCGTTCGGCGCGTTCAACAAAGCATTCAAACCGGCCCGTACACCATTCGACTGGCTCAGCCGCGATGCCGCCGAGGTTGATCTGTATATCAGTGATCCAATGTGCGGATTTCGTTGCACCAACCAGTTCTGGCTCGACCTGCTGGGCGGGCTGGCGCAGATCAGCACAATGTCGGAGCTGGAAAGGATCGATCACAACCTGCCGCTGCTGATCATGGGCGGAGAATGTGATCCGGTGAGTGAGGGCAAGCGTCTGAGGGATCTGAGCGAAGCATTCAAAAGCGCAGGCCAGCAGTCGGTAACGCTGAATCTTTACCCCAACGCACGGCACGAAATCTTCAACGAAACCAACCGCGAGGAGGTCACCCGTGATTTACTCGCCTGGCTTGCACAGGCGCTGAGCGAGCCAAGGGCGCGTCCGATCCCCTGATCGCTACGGATTTCGATTTTCTTCACATTCAATATTCATGTCTCAGGAACACCCATGACCGAAGTCACCAATACCCCTTACGAGTCCCTTGAAGTCGGCCAGACCGCCAGCTACAGCAAGACCGTCGAAGAGCGTCATATCCAGCTGTTCGCCGAAATGTCGGGTGATCGCAATCCGGTGCACCTGGACGCTGAATTCGCAGGCAAAAGCATGTTCAAGGAGCGCATCGCCCATGGCATGTTCAGTGGCGCACTGATCAGCGCGGCGGTAGCGTGCGAGCTGCCCGGGCCGGGGACTATTTACCTGGGCCAGCAGATGACCTTTCAGAAGCCAGTGAAGATTGGCGACACCCTGACCGTGCGTTTGGAGATTCTCGAGAAACTGCCGAAATTTCGCGTGCGCATCGCGACTCGCGTGTTCAATCAGAATGATGAACTGGTGGTGGATGGCGAGGCCGAGATCCTCGCGCCGCGCAAGTTGCAGACAGTGACGCTGACAGATTTGCCGAAAATTACGCTGGGGTAACTGGTAAAAGATCACGTGTGGGAGGGAGCTTGCTCGCGAGGGGCCAGCTCAAGCGATACATATTTGTGTCCGGGCTGGCGAATCGCGAGCAAGCTCCCTCCCACAGGAACGGCAAGGTAATGAAACTCAACGCTTCTTGGGCTTGCCCTTGGGCTTTTTGCCCTTGCCCAGCGGCAGGGCTTGCTCGAAGGCCGAGCGGACTTCGTTGAGTCGTTTGTCGTTCAGATCATGCACACGCCTGGCGCGTTCGGCGCCCAGGTCAACCAGCTTGTCGTCATCGCTCATGGCGGGCGGCTCTCGCAATCGTAATGCTGGCAATAATGCGCAATCGCACCGCCCATGACCAGCGCACGTATACCGTCAAACCTTCAAATCCAGCCACAAGCCCTTGCGCGGTTCATCGTCGATGATCGGAATGACCGGCACAGTGTTGTCTGCATTCAACGATTCCCCTGGCACTGCCAGCGGCTCTTCCTGCAATTCAGGGTGGCGGTCGGCGGTGCGGCGGTCACTGCGTCGGCGTTGCTGCCTGCGCTGCTCTTCGCGCAGCAGTAATTGGCCCTGAGCGGGATCGCGCTCGGCCATGTCGATGACAGTCTCGCTGAAGCTGGCCTGCACGGCGGCCACCGGAGGAATATCCGGGGTCGATTTGACCGGGTCCAGCTGCGATGTCACGGGGGCCGCACTCAATGGGATCAACGGTGGCAGCATGGTAATGGTCTCCTGATACAAGCCTGTCGGCTGCCTTTTCGTCGACTTGAGGCGTTCGATCGGAAAGTTTCGACTATGTTTTTCCCAGCAAGTGCCAAAACGCGCACTGCACCCCACCCATACGGGCGTTTTTGCAATGTATCTTTGGCCTGAGCGCCTTGTTCCGTTAACATAGTCGGCTTTTTCAAGGCGGGAGTCAGGCAGCATGGCGCAGCAGTATCAACCGGGGCAACGCTGGATTAGCGACAGCGAAGCCGAGCTGGGTTTAGGCACCGTTCTGGCACAGGACGGCCGCTTGTTGACCGTGCTCTATCCGGCCACTGGCGACACGCGTCAATACGCGCTGCGCAATGCACCGCTGACACGCGTGCGGTTTTCACCGGGCGACGTGATCACCCATTTCGAAAACTGGAAAATGACCGTTCGCGAAGTCGACGATGTCGACGGCCTGCTGGTCTACCACGGGCTCAACGCACAGAATCAGTCCGTCACGCTTCCCGAAACCCAACTGTCGAATTTCATCCAGTTCCGCCTGGCCAGTGACCGCCTGTTCGCAGGTCAGATCGACCCGTTGCCGTGGTTCTCCCTGCGCTATCACACCTTGGAGCACACCAGCCGCCAGCTGCAATCCTCGCTATGGGGCCTGGGCGGCGTTCGTGCTCAGCCCATCGCCCACCAACTGCACATTGCCCGGGAAGTCGCCGACCGCGTCGCCCCGCGCGTATTGTTGGCGGACGAAGTGGGCCTGGGCAAGACCATCGAAGCCGGCCTGGTCATCCATCGCCAGCTGCTTTCGGGCCGCGCCAACCGTGTGCTGATCCTGGTCCCGGAAAACCTCCAGCACCAGTGGCTGGTCGAGATGCGTCGCCGCTTCAACCTGCAGGTCGCGCTGTTCGACGCCGAACGCTTCATCGAAAGCGATGCCAGCAACCCGTTCGAGGACACGCAACTGGCGCTGGTGTCGCTGGAATGGCTGGTTGAAGACGAGAAGGCCCAGGACGCGCTGTTCGCGGCGGGCTGGGACATGCTGGTGGTCGACGAGGCTCACCATCTGGTCTGGCATGAAGAAAAAGCCAGCCCGCAATATTCGCTGGTCGAGCAACTGGCCGAGGTCATCCCGGGTGTACTGCTGCTGACCGCAACCCCGGAACAACTGGGCCAGGACAGCCACTTTGCGCGCCTGCGCCTGCTCGATCCAAACCGTTTCCATGACCTGCACGCCTTCCGCGCCGAGAGCGAAAACTATCGCCCGGTGGCCGAAGCCGTTCAGGAGCTGCTGGACCAGGGGCGCCTGTCGCCCAAGGCCCACGACACCATTCGCGGCTTCCTCGGTGCCGAAGGCGAAGCTCTGCTGGGCGCCGTGGCCGATGGCGACACCGAAGCCAGCGCCCGTCTGATCCGCGAACTGCTTGACCGCCACGGCACCGGCCGCGTGCTGTTTCGTAATACCCGCGCCGCTGTGCAAGGCTTCCCGGAGCGCAAACTGCATCCGTACCCGCTGCCCTGCCCGGCTGAATACCTCGAGCTGCCGATTGGCGAACACGCCGATCTGTACCCGGAAGTCAGCTTCCAGGCGCAGATGGAGACCCCGGAAGACGAACGCTGGTGGCGCTTCGATCCGCGCGTCGACTGGCTGATCGACACCCTTAAAATGCTCAAGCGCGTCAAAGTGCTGGTGATCTGCGCCCACGCCGAAACCGCGATGGACCTGGAAGACGCGTTGCGCGTGCGCTCCGGCATCCCGGCCACGGTCTTCCACGAAGGCATGAACATCCTTGAGCGTGACCGTGCTGCCGCTTACTTCGCGGATGAAGAGTTCGGCGCGCAAGTGCTGATCTGTTCGGAGATTGGCAGCGAAGGCCGCAACTTCCAGTTCTCGCACCATCTGGTGCTGTTCGACCTGCCCGCGCACCCGGACTTGCTGGAGCAGCGGATCGGGCGTCTGGACCGGATCGGCCAGAAACACATCATCGAGCTGCATGTGCCGTATCTGGAAACCAGCCCGCAAGAGCGCCTGTTCCAGTGGTATCACGAAGCGCTGAACGCCTTCCTCAATACCTGCCCTACCGGCAACGCCCTGCAACACCAGTTCGGCCCGCGTCTGCTGCCGCTGCTTGAGGGCGGTGATGACGACGAATGGCAAACCCTGGTGGACGAGGCGCGGGATGAGCGCGTGCGTCTGGAATCCGAACTGCACACCGGTCGCGACCGCCTGCTGGAGCTCAACTCCGGTGGCGCGGGCGAAGGCGATGCGCTGGTCGAAGCGATCCTCGAACAGGACGATCAATTCACCCTGCCGATCTACATGGAGACGCTGTTCGACGCGTTCGGTATCGACAGCGAAGACCATTCCGAAAACGCCCTGATCCTCAAACCGAGCGAGAAGATGCTCGACGCCAGCTTCCCGCTGGGCGACGACGAAGGCGTGACTATCACCTACGACCGCAACCAGGCGCTGTCCCGCGAGGACATGCAGTTCCTGACCTGGGAACACCCGATGGTTCAGGGCGGCATGGATCTGGTACTGGCCGGTTCTATGGGCAATACCGCCGTGGCGCTGATCAAGAACAAGGCGCTCAAGCCCGGCACTGTGCTGCTGGAATTGCTGTACGTCAGTGAAGTGGTTGCGCCGCGCTCGTTGCAGTTGGGTCGCTATCTGCCGCCTGCTGCCTTGCGCTGCCTGCTGGATGCCAATGGCAACGACCTGTCGGGCGGAGTGTCATTCACCAAGCTCAACGATCAACTGGAAAGCGTGCCCCGGGCCAGCGCCAACAAGTTCATCCAGGCCCAGCGTGACGAACTCACACCGCGCATCAATGCCGGCGAAGCGAAGATCGCGCCCAAGCACATCGAGCGTGTTGCTGAGGCGCAGCGTCGATTGGCAGCGGACACCGACGAAGAACTGGCGCGCCTGACCGCGCTGCAAGCCGTCAACCCTACGGTGCGCGACAGCGAGCTGGTGGCATTGCGCGAGCGTCGTGAACAAGGGCTGGCGATGCTCGACAAAGCCGCGCTGCGCCTGGAAGCGATTCGGGTGCTGGTGGCCGGTTAAGCCCCGTATAGGAGCGAGCTTGCTCGCGGTAGCGATTTTCCTGACACGTATTGTTAGCTGACAGGACGCTATCGCGAGCAAGCTCCCTCCCACAGTTCCTGATCAGACCAATGAAGGCCTGGCACTTTCCGCCAACGGCGCATCCGCCGCCATCCCCTCCCGCATCCGCTCGGCATCACGACTGAAACACCGCGCCCCCTGAAGCATGAACACCAGCGCAAAACACAGCGCCACCGGAATCAGGTACATCGCGTCATGCAGTCCGACGGCCTTGAACGCTTCGGTCATCTGCTCGGCCTGGGCCGCGTACATCGCTGAATGGGCAAAGTGGTCCGACAACAATCCAACGACTACCGGCCCCAATCCTCCACCCAACAAATACAAACCGGCAAAAAACAGGGCCATGGCGGTCGCGCGCAATCTCGGCTGGACGACGTCCTGAATGGCCGTGTAAACGCAGGTATAGAAGTTGTAGGAAAACAGCCAGCCGATGCTGAACACCGCGACGAACACACCGATCTCAATCCGTCCGGCGTGCAGGGCGTAGCCCGTTGCGGCGGTGGCGACCAGCATGCTGAACGCAGCGAACAGCAGCCGACCGTTGCGCGTACGCTGATGCAGCTTGTCCGCCACCCAACCGCCGGCCGTCAAACCCACCAGCCCCGTCACGCCGACGATCAGCCCGGTGGCCATCGCCGCTTCCTGCAAGGGCAGCAAAAAATAGCGCTGCAGCATGGGCACCATGAACGAGTTGCAGGCGTAGGTCGCGAAGTTGAAGGCCAGCCCAGCCAGCACCAGCCAGCGAAACGTCGGGATCGCCAGCACGCTGCGGATCGGCTTTTTGATGGTCTCCCGGGACATCTTCACGCTTTCGGCCGCCCCTCGTTGCGGCTCGCGAATGAAGAACATGAACACCGCCAGAATCAGCCCCGGCACCGCCGCAATAAAGAACGGCGCGCGCCAGCTGTCGAACGCCTTGACCATCGCGCCAATGGTGAAGAATGCCAGCAGCAGACCCAACGGCAGGCCAAGCATGAAAATACCCATCGCTCGCGAACGCTTGTGGGCCGGGAACAGATCCCCGATCAGCGAATTGGCCGCTGGCGCATAACTCGCCTCACCGATCCCGACGCCCATGCGCACCAGCAGAAACGTCCAGAAACTGCCCGCCAGACCGTTGAGCGCCGTCAGCCCGCTCCACACCGCCAGGCCCCAGCCCATCAATTTGCGCCGCGAGCCGTTATCAGCCATACGCCCAAGGGGCAACCCGGCGATGGCGTACACCAAGGTGAACGCAGTGCCGATAATCCCCAGCTGGAAATCGCTCAGGTGCCATTCCATCCGGATCGGCTCGATGATGATGGCCGGGATGGTGCGGTCGAAGAAGTTGAACAGATTGGCCAAAAACAACAGAAACAGCACGCGCCAGGCATTCGCCGCTTGCTGATTGGCCATATTCGAGGGTGCGCCCATGAGTGATCCGTCCTTGTTTTTGTTATTCGGGGATTGCCTGTGGGCGAATCTAAATCCGTATGCGGGCGGTGTCTGTAAACATTCGTAAAGCGCATGGGTGCTGATAACGAGGCCAACCTGCAGCCAGCAAGAACAAGTTATTTCCTTATAACCGTTAACAAGCGAGGTTATTTCCAAATAGTTGGTACGGCTGTCCTGCACCGGCTGACTAACCCAAACGGATATCTATAATCATTTCAAATTGCCAGCACTTCCCCCCGGATGACGGCAACCCTGGATCTGGACCTCGAGGCACGCTATGGATTGGCTGGGCATACAATTTTTAACCGCCATTCCGGCAGACGGTCGTCTGCTGATGAACTGCAACCACAATCCCTCCCTTGTGTTGCTCGCCTATCTAGTGGCCTGCGCTGCGAGTTTTGCCACGCTCAACATTGCCGAACGCGTCGGTCATGTCGAAAACGCCAGCGCCAGGATCCGCTGGCGCGGGCTGGGCGCGTTGTGTCTGGCCGTGGGGATCTGGGCCATGCACTTCATCAGCATGCTGTCGTTCCAGACGCCGCTGGAAATTCACTACGAACTTCCCATCACCGTGGCCTCGCTGATCATCGCGTTGTTTGCGGGACTGGTGGCGATGCGCGCGCTGAACCAGGCATCGCTGGCGCCACGGCAGTACCTGTTGGCAGCGACCTGCATGGGTCTTGGCATTGCCGCCATGCACTACGTCGGCATGTCGGCCATGCGCTCCAGCGCCATGCAGTATTACGACCCGCTGTTGTTCAGCCTGTCGATCGTGATTGCCATCGCGTCCAGTCTTGTGGCGCTGATATTGGCGATGCGCTTTCGCAACGACAGCGGCCTGACTCACCCTCTGCTCAAGTACGTGGCGAGCCTGGTCCTGGGGGCCGGAATCGTCAGCACGCACTTCATGGGCATGTGGGCGTTACATCTGGTGGTACCGGTGGACGCGAACCTGCAAATGGCCGGGACCCAGAACAGCCTGCAGTTGAGCCTGACCATCGCCGTGATCGTTCTGCTGATCTTGACCGCCAGCATCAGTGCCGCGCTGGCCGATAAAAAGTTGCAGGGCAAGGATCATGACCTGCGCCGGGTCAATGCGTTGCTCAATCAACTCGATCAGGCGCGCGCGTCGCTGCAGCAAGTAGCCCACTACGACCCCCTGACCAACCTGATCAACCGCCGCGGCTTCAATCAGGTCTTCGGCGAACGGTTGATCGAACAGCGGCTGTGCAACGGCAAGCTGGCGGTAATGTTTCTGGACATCGATCATTTCAAGCGCATCAACGACAGCCTGGGCCACGATGCGGGAGACGAACTGCTCAAAGTCATCGCTGATCGCATTCGCGGCGCCACGCGGGCGGCGGATGTAGTGGCGCGCTTCGGCGGAGACGAATTCTGCATCCTCATCAGCCTGCAAAACCCCGAGGAAGCGCGCTACCTGGCGCAGCGGATCATGCAGAAAATGAAAGAGCCCATCGATCTGGGAGGCCGGCGCATGGTGATGACCACCAGCATCGGCATTAGCGTATTCCCCGACGATGGCAACAGCTGCGACGAACTGCTCAAGCACGCGGACCTTGCGCTCTATCAATCCAAGGGCCACGGACGCAACACCGTTCACTTCTTCAGTGCCAACCTCAGGACCCGCGCCAGCATGGAGCTGCAACTTGAGGAGCAACTGCGCAATGCCCTGCGCGAGCAGAACGAGCTGCAACTGTATTACCAGCCCATCGTCGATCTGCGTACCGGGCATGTGGCCAAGCTCGAAGCGCTGGTGCGCTGGCAGCACCCGACCCAAGGGCTGCTGACGCCGGATCGTTTCATCACCATCGCCGAGAACAATGGCCTGATTGCCGAACTGGACAACTGGGTGCTGCGCCGCGCCTGTCTCGACCTGGGTAAATTGCGTGAGTCTGACTTCGACAAACTGATCATCGCGGTCAATTGCTCGGCGCTCAATCTGGCGCGCGATGCGCTGGTGGACGAAGTCGCGCATGCCCTGGAGGAAGCAGGCGTTTCAGCCAATCGACTGGAGGTGGAGGTCACGGAAAACGCACTGATGGGCAATATCAGCAACACCATTTTGTTGCTCAAGGAGATCCGCAAGCTGGGCGTGGCGTTGTCCATCGACGACTTCGGCACCGGCTATTCGTCACTGGCGTACCTCAAGCGTCTGCCACTGGACACGGTGAAGATCGACCGCTCGTTCATCATCGATATTCCGGCGTCGCCTCAGGACATGGAGATCGTCCAGGCGATCATCGTCATGGCCCACACGCTGCACCTCAAAGTGGTTACCGAAGGCGTGGAAACCGCGGCCCAACTGGAGTTTTTAAGCAAACACGGCTGCGACTACGTGCAGGGTTATCTGTTCAGCAAACCCGCGCCGCTAAAGGCTTTGCTGCCATTGGTGCAGCAGATCAATCAGCGCACACCGGCCGGACTCTCCCCCACCATGGCCATGCTGGAAGCTGCGCGGCTGAGTCTGCATGCGCCGCAGCTGGAAAACGTCCAGACACCCGAAGATCCGCGAGCGGATCGTTTCCGGTCCAAGCCGATTCGGCAAAGTTAAGGGCGCATGGGGATACTGTAGGAGCGAACTTGTTCGCGAAGCGTCCTATCTGATTTTCCCCAGAGTCCGGCTCGCCAACAAGTTGGCTCCTACAGAAAAAGCAGGCACTGTCATGGGATTTTTCGCTACCTGAGCGCAGCCGATAGTTACTGACCTACCCACTTTGCCATCACGTCACGCACCAAAACAAAGCACCTAAGACTGCGGCGCCCTTTCCTGGATCAGCACCCAAGGCGCAACAACGACCGCCCACAACGCCGGATCGCGCGTGAACAAGTCCAAAGCCCGCGACTCAGCTACCTTGGCAACGTCTTCGCGATCAAGCCAGCCCGCAACGGCTGCTTTATCATTCTGCGCAAACGCCACTGCAACGGCGATCAAATCCTGTTCAGGCTCGACCCACAACAGGGCACCCTTTGCAAAGAACGGTTGCAATTCTTTCCAGGTGATTGATGCCGTTTCGCCAAGCAGCTTGGCATAGAGGGTGCTAGGTTCTTGCGTCATGGGTTTCACCGATAAGAAAATCCGGCGCAATGATAGCGCCCTGTTTTCCTCGGACAAACCCAGATTCAAGTGATTGATTGCAGAGAACTTCACCCACGCCGATAGATTTGGGGAGATCACTCAGGGATCGACCGGTATGAATGTGTATCTTTGTGTCAATTAAGCGACATCGATAGGCTTTGCCCCCCGCAGCCAGCTTTTCAAGCGATCAATCGGCGCTCTAAACTGTTCCGGTACAGTTGCCGGGGGTACGGCCTGGATAAGTAATCCGGTCCTGCGCCTTTTGGCCGTCAGGATTATAAAAACGACAACGCAAGAGTGGAGCATCATGACTAAGGGTATTACTCAGATTTCCAAGCTGTTCGCCGCACTGATTCTGGCGGGTGTTGCCAGCCATTCGTTCGCAGCCGACACCATCAAGATCGGCATCGCCGGCCCTAAAACCGGGGCGGTTGCCCAGTACGGCGACATGCAGTTCAGCGGCGCAAAAATGGCCATCGAGCAGATCAACGCCAAAGGCGGCGTAGATGGCAAGAAACTCGAAGCCGTGGAATATGACGACGCCTGCGACCCTAAACAAGCGGTAGCGGTCGCCAACAAAGTGGTCAACGACGGCGTCAAGTTCGTGGTCGGCCACCTGTGCTCCAGCTCCACTCAGCCAGCGTCCGACATCTACGAAGACGAAGGCATCATCATGGTGACACCGGCTGCGACCAGCCCGGAAATCACCGCTCGTGGCTACAAGTTGATCTTCCGCACTATCGGTCTGGACAGCGCCCAAGGCCCGGCCGCTGGCGAATACATCGCCAAACAGGTCAAGCCTAAAGTCGTTGCGGTCATCCACGACAAGCAACAATACGGTGAAGGCATCGCCACTGCCGTTAAGCAAACGCTTGAAAAGGACGGCGTGAAAGTCGCTGTGTTCGAAGGCATCAACGCCGGCGACAAAGACTTCTCTTCGCTGATCGCCAAGCTCAAACAAGCCAACGTCGACTTCGTCTACTACGGCGGATACCACCCTGAGCTGGGTCTGATCCTGCGTCAGGCACAGGAAAAAGGCCTGAAAGCCGGCTTCATGGGCCCGGAAGGCGTGGGCAACGCATCGATCTCGCAGATCGCTCAGGACGCCTCCGAAGGCCTGCTGGTGACCCTGCCGAAATCCTTCGATCAGGACCCCGCCAACAAGGCACTGGTTGACGCCTTCGCCGCGAAGAAAGAAGACCCGAGCGGTCCGTTCGTGTTCCCGGCCTACGCTGCTGTTGAAGTCATCGCCGAGGCCATCAAAACTGCCAAATCCGAAGACACTGCCAAAGTGGCTGCCGCTATCCACGCCGGCACTTTCAAAACCCCTACCGGCGATCTGTCCTTTGACGCCAAGGGTGACTTGAAAGACTTCAAATTCGTCGTTTACACCTGGCACAAAGACGGCACCAAGACTGAAGCGCCTGTGAAGTAATCGCACGCCCTTGGTTCAACCCGAAGCCCACTGCAACCGCAGTGGGCTTTGTTTTAAAAGGCCGGCGGGATTCACAAGACCCCTTTGGCTGAACATCTTGAAACCGCACCAGTGAATCACTGGGCTCGTGCCGAACGCAGACGCAGATCACGACGTGCGAGCGGGAAAAAGACTTCACCAGTGAAACACCGATCAGGTTTTTAGGAGCACGCGGCAATGCCCGAGATAGACATCTATCACTTTTTCCAACAGCTGGTTAATGGCATGACCATTGGCAGCACCTACGCCTTGATCGCCATCGGCTACACCATGGTGTACGGCATCATTGGCATGATCAACTTCGCCCACGGCGAGGTGTACATGATCGGCTCTTACGTGGCGTTCATCGCCATCGCCGGCCTGAGCATGATGGGTATCAACAGTCTGCCACTGGTGATCACCGCAGCGTTCGTCGCCAGTATCGTGGTCACCAGCGCCTACGGTTACGCCATCGAACGGGTCGCCTACCGTCCGTTGCGCGGCAGCAACCGTCTGATCCCGCTGATTTCCGCCATCGGCATGTCGATCTTCCTGCAGAACACTGTGCTGCTTGCGCAAGATTCCAAGGACAAATCGATCCCCAACCTGATTCCCGGCAACATCGTATTCGGCAGTGTGAGCACCCATGAAGTGGTGATCTCCTACATGCAGATCCTGATTTTCGTCGTGACCCTGATCGCGATGCTGGCCCTGACCTGGTTCATCTCTCGCTCTCGCCTGGGCCGCGCCTGCCGCGCCTGCGCCGAAGACATCAAGATGGCCAACCTGCTGGGCATCAACACCAACAACATCATTGCCCTGACCTTTGTCATCGGCGCTGCACTGGCGGCGGTCGCTGCGGTATTGCTGAGCATGCAATACGGCGTGATCAACCCCAACGCCGGTTTCCTGGTCGGCATCAAGGCCTTCACCGCTGCGGTATTGGGCGGCATCGGCAGTATCCCGGGCGCGATGCTCGGCGGTCTGGTGCTGGGTGTGGCTGAGGCGTTTGGCGCTGACATTTTCGGCGACCAGTACAAGGACGTCGTGGCGTTCGGCTTGCTGGTTCTGGTGTTGTTGTTCCGGCCAACCGGCCTGCTGGGCCGTCCGGAGGTTGAAAAAGTATGACTCGGAATCTCAAATCGGCCTTCTTCAGCGCCTTGTTGGTGCTGGCCGTGGCTTACCCGATCCTGGGGCTCAAGCTGGAAATCGTCGGCGTCAACCTGACCGTGCTCGGCGCAAGCCACACTACCGTCGCTATCATCTTCGGCTGTGCACTGCTGATGTTCCTGCGGGTGCTGTTCGCTGAGCAAATCAGCGCCGCCTGGCGTTCATCGCCAAGCCTGCCCAGCGTTCCCGGCAAGGCCAGCAACTTTCTGACACTGCCCTCTACTCAGCGCTGGTTCGTGCTGGCATTGGTGGTGGGCGCGTTCATCTGGCCGTTCTTCGGTTCGCGCGGGGCGGTGGACATCGCCACGCTGATCCTGATCTACATCATGCTCGGCCTGGGCCTGAACATTGTGGTTGGCCTGGCTGGCTTGCTGGACCTGGGCTATGTCGGCTTCTACGCCGTCGGGGCCTACAGCTACGCGCTGCTGTCGCATTACTTCGGTCTGGGTTTCTGGATCTGCCTGCCGATTTCCGGATTGATGGCGGCGCTGTTCGGCTTCCTGCTGGGCTTCCCGGTATTGCGTCTGCGCGGCGATTATCTGGCCATCGTGACGCTGGGCTTCGGTGAAATCATCCGCTTGCTGCTGCGTAACATGACCGACCTCACGGGCGGCCCGAACGGCATCAGCAACATCGAGAAACCGACCCTGTTCGGCCTGAGCTTCGAGCGCAAAGCCGCCGAAGGCATGCAGACTTTCCATGAGTATTTCGGCCTGGAATACAACTCGATCAACAAGGTGATCTTCTTGTATCTGGTGGCGTTGCTGCTGGCACTGGCAGCACTGTTCGTGATCAACCGCCTGCTGCGCATGCCGATTGGGCGCGCGTGGGAAGCATTGCGCGAAGACGAAATCGCCTGCCGCGCACTGGGGCTGAACCCGACCATCATCAAGCTTTCGGCCTTCACCCTGGGCGCTGCGTTCGCAGGTTTTGCCGGCAGCTTCTTTGCTGCACGTCAGGGCCTGATCACGCCAGAGTCGTTCACCTTCCTTGAGTCGGCAATCATTCTGGCGATCGTGGTACTGGGCGGTATGGGCTCGCAACTGGGTGTGATTCTGGCGGCAATCGTGATGATCCTGCTGCCGGAAATGATGCGTGAGTTCAGCGAATACCGCATGTTGGGCTTCGGCGCCTTGATGGTGCTGATGATGATCTGGCGTCCTCAGGGCTTCCTGCCCATGCAGCGTCCCGTAATGAAACTCAAAGGGGATCTGAGCTGATGAGCCGTCCACTTCTGCAAGCTTCGGGCTTGAGCATGCGCTTTGGCGGCCTGCTGGCCGTCAATGGCGTGGGTCTGACCGTCCACGAAAAACAGGTTGTGTCGATGATCGGCCCCAACGGCGCCGGCAAGACCACCGTCTTCAACTGCCTGACCGGTTTCTACAAGCCGACGGCGGGCACCATCCTGCTCGATGGCGAGCCTATCCAGGGCCTGGCCGGTCACGAAATCGCCCGCAAAGGCGTGGTGCGTACGTTCCAGAACGTGCGCCTGTTCAAGGAAATGACCGCCGTCGAGAACCTGCTGGTGGCTCAGCATCGTCACCTGAACACCAACTTTCTGTCCGGGCTGTTCAAGACCCCGTCGTATCGCAAAAGCGAGCGCGAGGCGATGGAGTACGCCGAGCATTGGCTCGAAGCGGTCGACCTGAAAGAGTTCGCCAACCGCCCTGCCGGCACGCTCGCCTACGGTCAGCAACGCCGCCTGGAAATCGCCCGCTGCATGATGACGCGCCCGCGCATCCTCATGCTCGACGAACCGGCTGCGGGCCTGAATCCCAAGGAAACCGAAGACCTCAAGGCGCTGATCGGAGTGCTGCGCAACGAGCACAACGCCACCGTTCTGCTGATCGAGCACGACATGAAGCTGGTGATGAGCATTTCCGACCACATTGTGGTTATCAACCAGGGAACGCCTCTGGCCGACGGCACACCTGAGCAGATCCGTGACAATCCTGAAGTGATCAAAGCCTATCTGGGGGAAGCGTAAATGCTGCAGTTCGATAACGTTTCCACCTTCTACGGCAAGATCCAGGCACTGCACGGCGTCAGCGTCGATGTACGTCAGGGTGAAATCGTCACGCTCATCGGCGCCAACGGCGCGGGCAAGTCCACGCTGCTGATGACTCTGTGCGGTTCGCCGCGCGCCCACAGCGGCAGCATCCGTTACATGGGTGAAGAGCTGGTGGGGCTGGAGTCGTCAGTGATCATGCGCAAGAGCATCGCCGTGGTGCCGGAAGGCCGTCGTGTGTTCGCGCGTCTGACCGTGGAAGAAAACCTGGCGATGGGCGGTTTCTTCACTGAAAAGGACGCGTATCAGGAGCAGATGGACAAAGTGCTGCACCTGTTTCCGCGGCTCAAGGAACGCTTCAATCAGCGCGGCGGCACCATGTCCGGCGGCGAACAGCAAATGCTCGCCATCGGTCGCGCGCTGATGAGCAAGCCCAAGTTGTTGCTGCTCGATGAGCCGTCGCTGGGGCTGGCGCCGATCATCATTCAGCAGATCTTCGAGATCGTCGAACAGCTGCGCCGTGATGGCGTAACGGTGTTTCTGGTCGAGCAAAACGCCAACCAAGCGCTGAAAATCGCCGATCGCGCGTACGTGCTGGAAAACGGTCGGGTGGTGATGCAAGGCACTGGCGAGGAACTGCTGGTCGACCCGAAAGTGCGCGATGCTTACTTGGGTGGGTGATGAGCAGGACGGTTAATCAAAAACGATAATCTTCCGGTCGAGGAATAACCTGTGGGAGCGGACTCGTCCGCGAATGCGTCGTTTCAGTCGATAGAAATTTATCGAATGTACTGGCCCCTTCGCGGACAGGTCCGCTCCCACAAAAACTGCATTCCCCTGTAGGAGCGAACTTGTTCGCGAAGCGTCATTCCTGACAAAACGCGCCACCCGCCTCGCCAACAAGTTGGCTCCTACAGGGTATTTATCCCCTCTGGTTCGACGCCAACTCTGTAGGAGCGAACTTGTTCGCGAAGCGTCATTCCTGACAAAACGCGCCGCCCGCCTCGCCAACAAGTTGGCTCCTGCAGGGTATTCATCCCCTGTGGTTTGACGCCAACTCTGTAGGAGCGAACTTGTTCGCGAAGCGTCATTCCTGACACAGCGCGCGTCCCCTGCCTCGCCAACAAGTTGGCTCCTACAGGGTATTTATCCCCTCTGGTTCGACGCCAACTCCGTAGGAGCGAACTTGTTCGCGAAGCGTCATTCCTGACACAGCGCGCGTCGCCCGCCTCGCCAACAAGTTGGCTCCTACAGGGTATTTAACCCCTTGACGCCAACTCTGTAGGAGCGAACTTGTTCGCGAAGCATTATTCCTGACAAAACGCGCCGCTCGCCTCGCCAACAAGTTGGCTCCTACAGGGGCATCAGAGGTTGGCCAAGGCCTGGCTGCTGCGCTCGAACCAGGTGGTCAGGAAATCGGCCATCACCTGGGTTCTTCTCGGTAACTGCCCTTCAAACGGGTGCACCAGAAACAATGATGACGTCGGCGTCTGATAATCGCGCAGCAACCAGTGCAGGCGGCCGTCGTTCAGCTCTTCGTGGATCATATAAGAAGGCAGTCGCGCTACCCCCGCCCCGACCAATGCTGCGCGTTTGAGCAGGCCGTAGTGGTTGCTGGCGAAAGTCCCCTTCACATGCACCCGTTGCAGCTCATGGTTCTGGTGATACACCCAGGATTCGCGGCCGCTGTAATGGCTGTTGAGCAAGCAGCGATGAGCACGTAGATCCTCAGGCGTCTGCGGTTTGCCGAACTGCTCCAGATACGCCTCACTGGCACAGGTCAGCTCCTGTAGCGCCAGCAGTGGCTTGGCCACCAGCCGCTCATCCACGCCGACGCTGGAACGAATCCCCAAGTCAAACCCATCGCGGCGCATGTCTCGAAAGTTGTTGTTGAGGTCCAGTTCGACCTCAAGCTGTGGAAAGCTTTCAGCGAATTCGGTCAGCAACCCCTCAAAAAACGTTTCGCCCAAAGACACCGGAACGGTCAGGCGCACGGTGCCGGTCAAGCCCTCGCTCAAATAGGCCATCGCATCGCGCACTCGATCGCGCTGGGCCAGCAATGCCCGCGCCTCTGGCAAAAGAATGGCCCCGGCAGAAGTCAGCGTCAGGCTGCGAGTCGTGCGGTGGAGCAAGGTCACGCCGTAGCTTTTCTCCAGCTTGCTGATGCGCTTGGACAACTGGCTGGTGCTGGTCTCCAGCCACTGCGCGGCGAGGGTAAAACTGTTGGCCTCGACCAGCATCGCGAACGCGGCCAGATCGTCCATTTCGCTCATGATTGTTTCCTTATCCGCAAACCGGGTTTGCGCTTTACCTCATTTATCCGCGGGCAAGCGCGACTCACACTGTGTGTCATATCCATACCGGTAAGGACTGCACCGTGAAAATTCTACTGATTGGCGCCAACGGGACCGTAGGCTCGGCCATTGAAAAAGAACTGGCGCCGCGCCACGAGATCATTCGCATCGGCCGCAGCAGTGGCCAGGAACACGTGGATATTAGTGACAGCGGCTCGATCCGCAAACTGTTCGAACGGACAGGCCCTTTCGATGCGCTGATCTGCGCGGCGGGCAACGTGACCTTCGCGCCACTGGCCGATATGGACGAACAATCCTTTGCCTTGGGCCTTCGGGACAAACTGATGGGGCAAGTCAATCTGCTGCTGATCGGTCGGGAATTTGCCAACGACGGCGCCTCGTTCACGTTTACCACCGGCGTGCTCAGCCATGACCCTATCGCGGCAGGCGCGTCGGCGAGCCTTGTGAACGGCGCCATTGACGCATTTGTGCGGGCTGCCGCCATCGAAATGCCACGGGGCATGCGCGTCAACTCGGTCAGCCCCAACGTGCTGGTGGAGGCCATGGGCAGCTACGCGCCCTACTTTCGCGGCTTCAAACCAGTGCCTGCCGCCGATGTAGCGCTTGCGTACGCGAAAAGTGTCGAAGGGCTACAAACAGGACAGACTTACCACGTCGGCTAATCGCCTCTTGTGATGAGCCAACAGGCTGAGTAACGTGGCGGCACTTGTCTGGAGACCCGCCCCATGTCCGCTGCTCGTTCCGTCGTGATATTTGCCCTGCTGCCCCTGTTTGCCGGATGCCAGATGCTGGCACCCAAGTCCGATGAGGCCAAGGTCTCGACGGCGGGGATGATCCGCATGCAGGGCGAACTGACCGGCCAGAACGGCAAACTGATGTTCCAGCCGTGCGACGAGCATCGCTTGTATGTGGTGCTGGACAAAGGCAATACCGGCATTCTTCAGGAAGCGGCGTCGGTGGTGGACAAGAACGGCAAGGCCTTCGCTGATGTGCGCGGCAACTTCGTAGCCAGCAAAGCGGCGGGCAGTGAAGGTGAACTGAGCCTGTACCAGTTCTACCGTGTCGAGCGCCCCACCGATGCCTGCATGGACCCCAACTTCAAGCGCCTGACCATCCACGCCAGCGGCAATGGTCCGAAGTGGAACCTCAATGCCAGCGGCAAGGGCATGGTGCTTGAGCGCGAAGGCAAGGCGCCGTTTGCCGTGCCCTACATGGAAGAACAACTCCCCGATGGCCGCTTCAATCTGGTCACCGACGCCAACGACCAGCATGTCGAGCTCTGGGTCGCCCCGCAGCGCTGCGTCGACCCGGTCAACGGTTCTGTGCAGCACCTGACCGCGCAATTACGCGTCAACGGCCAGGTGCAACAGGGCTGCGCCTATTACGGCGGTGGCCGGAACGATTGAAGACCCCGCGACCGTGCCGGCTGTTGCTTGATTCGTTGGAGCGAGGCTTGCCCGCGAAGCTGTCGTCTCGGTTCGCCTGACACTCCGAGGCGTCAGCTTCGCGGGCAAGCCTCGCCATCTGTCCGCGGCGCTTATCGGATCGTTTCCACCCAACCATCGGCGCGCCAGCCAATCTGGCTTATAATCGCCGGTTCTTGAAGCGCTGCCGGGCAGAACCTGGCCCGGAACTGGACCTTTCAATGTTACGAATCACCGAACTCAAACTTCCCCTGGAACATGCGGAAGAAGCGCTGCGCCCTGCGCTCCTGCAACGCCTGGGGATCGACAGCGACGAACTGATCGATTTCACGCTGTTCAAGCGCAGCTACGACGCGCGCAAAAAATCCAGCGAACTGCAATTCATCTACACCATCGATTTCCAGGTCCGTGACGAATCGGCCCTCTTGGCGCGCTTGTCCAATGACCGCCACGTCACGCCGGCACCGGACGTCAGCTATAAAATCGTCGGCCATGCGCCTGCGGACCTGACTGAACGTCCCATCGTGGTCGGCTTCGGCCCGTGCGGTATATTCGCCGGGCTGTTACTGGCGCAGATGGGCTTCAAGCCAATCATTCTCGAACGCGGTACCGAAGTGCGTCAGCGCACCAAAGACACCTGGGGCCTGTGGCGCAAAAACGTGCTCAACCCTGAGTCCAACGTGCAGTTCGGCGAAGGCGGCGCAGGCACGTTCTCGGACGGCAAGCTCTACAGCCAGATCAAAGACCCCAAATTCCACGGCCGCAAAGTGCTTCACGAGTTCGTCAAAGCCGGCGCGCCGGACGAGATTCTCTACGTGAGCAAGCCGCACATCGGCACCTTCCGCCTGACGGGCGTGGTTGAACACATGCGCCAGCAGATCGAAGCGCTGGGCGGCGAAGTGCGTTTTCAGCAGCGCGTGACTGATGTGTTGATCGAAGACGGTCAACTGCACGGCGTCGAACTGGATAGCGGCGAGCGCATCGAATCGCGCCACGTGATCCTTGCTCTGGGGCATAGCGCGCGGGACACCTTTCGCATGCTCCACGGCCGCGGTGTCTACATGGAAGCCAAGCCGTTCTCGGTCGGCTTCCGCATCGAGCACCCGCAGGGCCTGATCGACCGCGCCAGGCTGGGCAAATACGCCGGCCACCCGAAACTGGGCGCCGCCGACTACAAGCTGGTGCATCACGCCAAGAACGGTCGTTCGGTCTACAGCTTTTGCATGTGCCCTGGCGGCACGGTGGTTGCGGCAACATCAGAACCCAACCGTGTTGTCACCAACGGCATGAGCCAGTACTCGCGCAACGAGCGCAATGCCAACTCCGGCATCGTGGTCGGCATCACGCCGGATGAGGACTACCCGGGCAGTCCGTTGGCCGGCATCGAACTGCAGGAGCGCCTCGAATCCCACGCCTACGTGTTGGGCGGCGGGACTTACGAAGCGCCTGCGCAGTTGGTGGGTGATTTCATCGCAGGCAAGGTGTCGAGCGAGCTGGGTAGCGTCGAGCCATCCTACAAACCCGGCGTCAAGCTGGTGGACCTGGCCGAGGCCCTTCCGGCCTACGCCATTGAGGCGATCCGCGAAGCACTGCCCGCGTTCGATAAGCAGATCAAAGGTTTTGCTCAGCATGACGCCGTGCTGACCGGCATTGAAACCCGCACCTCGTCGCCGCTGCGCATTACCCGTGGCGACGACATGCAGAGCTTGAACGTCAAGGGCCTGTTCCCGGCCGGGGAAGGCGCAGGTTACGCGGGCGGAATTCTGTCGGCGGGCGTGGACGGGATTCGGATCGCCGAGGCGTTGGCGAAAAGCATGCTGGGGATCGCGATCCAGGATCGCGCATAAAAAAACGCCCCGAGCAGTCGGGGCGTTTTTGTGTAACAACTTCTTACTCGAGCGTTAATACGCCCGATCAGACTCAGCGCGTGACGCGGCTGGTGCCATTGACGCTCATGATACGAACACGATCGCCGACCCGGAAAATCTCGTTTTCCTGAACCTGCTGAACGTAGGCGCGCATGGTGCCGTCATCTTCACGCACGGTGATTTCCACGCCTTGAGTGCGGGTCAGACCTTCTTCGGTCATCGAACCCAACAGGCCACCGGCCACTGCACCGATTACCGCCGTCACGATGCTGCCGCGACCGCCACCAATGGCGCTGCCACCTACGCCGCCGACAACTGCACCGGCACCAGCGCCGATCGGGGTCTTGGTGCCTTCAATCTTGACCGGGCGCAAGGATTCCACAGTACCCAAACGAACGGTCTGAACGGTCCGGGCTTCATCGCGCGAATAGGAGTCGCCGGTCAGACTTGACGTACAGCCGCCCAGTGTCAGCGCCATGGCGGTGAACGAAGCGACCAACAGAACGGACTTGCGCATAACAGTATCTCCAGAGGACAGGCGGCCATTAAACTCCGCGACGCCAACCGATGTCACGGCCCTGTACCGATAATTTACGTTTATTCAGGCGTGATACAGATACGCCAGCGTCTCCATTTTTGGACGTTCGCGCACCGATTTGATTCAAGGAAAAATTGCCCTGCCCGCCGGATTGTCAGGGCGCCAGACGTTCGCGCACCCAGGCACCTTGCACCAGACGGTAGTTCAGACGGTCATGCAGACGGCTTGGGCGGCCCTGCCAGAACTCGATGCGATCAGGCACCAGACGGTAACCGCCCCAGTGATCCGGGCAACCGGGAGCTGTATCGCTGAACCGCTGCTCGGTGGCGCTGAGCAGATTTTCAAGTTCCGCCCGGTCGGCGATCACCTGACTTTGCGGCGACGCCCAGGCGCCCAGGCGGCTGCCCAGCGGGCGAACCTGATAATAGGCGTCGGATTCTTGAGCCGTGACTTTGGTCACGCGACCCTCGATACGGACCTGGCGCTCAAGCGTGGGCCAGAAGAAGGTCATTGCACCGAATGGCTGGGCAGCCAGCTGCTGGCCCTTGGCGCTGTCGTAGTTGGTGAAGAACGTGAAACCCTGGGCGTCCAGTCCCTTGAGCAGCAACACCCTGCTGTGGGGACGGCCGTCTGCGTCAACGGTGGCCAACGTCATGGCGTTGGGCTCAATGGGCGCCTGCTCGGTCTTTACCGCTTCATCGAACCACTGATGAAACAAGGCAAATGGCTCAGCGGTGGCCTGCGCTTCGGTCAAACCGTCGCGGGCGTAGTTGCGGCGCATGTCGGCCAGGCGCTCAGTCATCACGTGCTTCCTTAATCGGCATCCGTTGTCGGGATGCCGATATTACGTTAGTTCGCGTTGGCTTGAGTATTTGCAGCTTTCTTGGCGGGCGCTTTGGCAGGTGCCGATTTGGCCGGGGTGGCCTTCTTGGCGGCCGCCTTTTTCACTGGCGCCTTGGCCGTGGTGGTCTTCTTCGCAGGAGCAGCGGCCTTCTTGGCCGGCGCCGCTTTGACGGCCGGCGTCGGTGCAACTACAGGCGCTGCGATCACTGGCTTGTTCTGGACCGCAACCATCACTGGCGCAGGCGCTGGCATGTTGTACTTGGCCAGCAGCGCGATCATGGTTTCTTGCGGGGTCATGATCATTTCAACGCGGCGATTCAGTTCACGGCCCGGGGCGCTATCGCTGGCAGCACGCGGTTGCAGATCACCCATGCCGCGCAGGCTCAGACGGTTACGCTGCAGACCGCTGAGGCGGAAGATCGCAGCAACAGACTGAGCGCGTTCCTGGCTGATTTTCAGCGGTGCATTACCGGCAAGATCCGAGTGGCCCAGGACCAGAACGGCAGTCTTTGGATCGCTCTCGAGCATTTTCGCAAGATTGGTGATCGGCCCGAGGTTGGTCGGCAACAGCATCGCCGGACGGTCAGGGTTGAATGTGCTGTCCACCGGGGCGGTGATCACCAGAACGTCTTCACGACGCTCCAGTTCGAATTTGCTGCCCTTGATCGCTTCACGCATGCGGGGTTCGTTCAGATCCAGCCAGGCCTGAGTCACCTTCGGGTCGACCTTTGGCACAGCCGGGGCTGCGTCTTTCTTATCGGCAGCCGGGAAAGGCCACCACCACTTGTTGCCATCGTTCGCGCTGGCAACGGCGGGCGCTGCCTTGGCTGCTGGCTGGGTCGCTGCCAGCTCAGGCTTGGTTTCGGTGGTGCCGTGATCGGAACCAAACGGCCAGTACCAATGGGTGCCTGTTTCGGCGTCGGCTTTCTTCACTTCGGCAACGGCCGGTTTTACAGCGGGTTTGGCGGGTGCGGTGTCGGCAGTTTTGCCAGCACCGAACGACCACCAGTGAGCGTTATCGGCCGACTGATCCTGAGGCGTCTGGGCGCAGCCGGTGACAGCGAAGCAAATGGCGAGAGCAAGACTTTTATTGGTAGACATGGGTGACCCGAGAAAAATAATTGATCAGAAAATGAACGAAGCAGCGCCCATATAACACGCATAAACGGTCAGTTGGAAAAGGAAACCGCTATGCGGTTCCCATATCGGCCATTTACCTGACAGTCGGTTATAAACAAGCACTTATCAGCGATATCTATTGCAAACACTCACCAAGCACGCGCACCAGCTTTTGAGCACGGGGATCCATCAACACGTAAGGCCCCAATGTATTGGTGACGAAACCGAACGCGACATCACGCTCAGGGTCAGCAAAACCCACCGAGCCGCCTGCACCGGGATGACCGAAGGCTTTGGAGCCCAGGCCGTAGGTCGCGTTAGGCACACAGGTCTGGTCAAGCATGCAGCCCAGCCCGAAGCGTGTTTGAGTCAGCAGCGTTTTGTCCTGCCCCAGGCTGTGCTCGCGCGTGAGTTCGTTGAGCAAGTCGGCCTCCAGCAGGCTGCCGTCCAGCAATGCGCTGTAGAAACCAGCAAGGCTGCGGGCATTGCCGTGACCGTTGGCGGCCGGCTGCTGCATTCGGCGCCATTCTGGCTTGTTGGTGCTGGTCATGACCGAAGGCGGGTTGGTGAAGGCGCGGGCGGTCATGGAGGTCGGCTCGCGCATGGTAGTCTGGACCAGGCGTTGGGCGGCTTCATCGCCAGCGTTGCCTTTGCCGCGGGCGATGTGGGCGACACGGTGAAACTCTTCATCGGCCAGACCCACATGGAAATCCAGCCCCAGAGGGCGGCAAATGCGAGCTGCGATGGACTCGCCAGGGCCGCGCCCATCGGCGCGACGGATCATCTCCCCCACCAGCCAGCCGTAGGTGATCGCGGCATAGCCGTGGCCTTCGCCCGGGGTCCACCATGGCTCCTCGGCAGCCAATGCGCTTGTCATCGCTTGCCAGTCGTAAAGCGCCTCGGCGGGGAGCAATTGCCGGATCGCCGGCAGCCCGGCCTGATGGCAGAGCAGTTGGCGCAAGGTAATGGCGCCCTTGCCCGCTGCAGAAAACTCCGGCCATAGATCGGCAACCGGCTTGTCCAGGTGCAGCTTGCCCTCGTCCACCAGTTGCAGGGCGGTAACGGCGGTGAAGGTTTTGGTGCAGGAAAACAGATTGGCGAGGGTGTCCGTGTGCCAGGCCTCGGCACCGTCTTTGTCGGCCGTGCCCGCCCACATGTCAACGACGCTCTGGCCGCCGATTTGAATGCACAGCGCAGCACCGCGCTCCTGTGGATCGTCGAACAGCGCCGCAAAGGCTTCACGCACTGGCTCGAATTGAAGCTCGAAATGACCCTGAATCTGCACGTGCCCGCTCCCGATTCACCGCTGGCTGAAATGGCGTGCATTGTTCCAGCGATTGCAGGGTTTGGGAACCGACACATTTTGTAGGACCTTGCATGCCCGCGAGTTTCCTACACATCTGCATCCCGCGCGATCCGTGTAGGAGATGCCAAAGGCTGCGATAGCGGGCTGTCAGGCCGATTGCATCGCAGCCATGGGCAGCTTCTACAGAGGAATGTGGTAATCAGGGAGTTTTGGGTGATGCCTTGCCCAACACATCCACTACCTGGTTATTGGCTTTGCGCACGGCATCGACAAAACCCTGATACGGCACGTCGGTGATGCCGACCAGCCCCAGATGACCGTTCTCGCCATCGAGTCTGCGCCCGGACACCGGTTGGTCCAGGTACTGGAACCAATGCACGCCAACGATCGAGGGCTCGGCCAGGGCGTTCTTCAGGAAATTAGCGTAGGCCGGTCCGCGATCCTCTTCTCTGGCGACTTCCATCGCGCCACCCCAGAAAGGTCCGCGATCCCGGGAGCCAAAGTGGAACTCGGTCACCAGCACGGGCTTGTCCAGTACGCGCAATTTGGCGAAGTCAAAACCGTCCTGCGGCTTGGGCGTATAGAAGTTAAAACTCAGCACGTCACAGAATTTGGCGCAGGCTTCGACGGCTTCCGGCGTGGTGACGCCATAACGGCCGCCCAACAGCAGATGATTAGGCGCATGCCATTTCAATGAGTCGGCAATGGTTTTGAAATACGTCTCGGCGAATACCCTCAGGAAATATTTGAAGTCGTTCTCGATTTCCGGGTGCTCAGGACTTGGCAGCGGCGGCTCGAAACCTGGGTCTTCCATCAATTCCCAGGCCGGCAGGTCAATACCCCACGCCTTCGACAGTCCTTCCTGATTGCGATACTTGTCGCGCAACTGCTTGAGGAATGCGCGCTTGGCTGGCACATCAGTGGTTTGTTTGAGCGTGCTATACGCCAACGCGTAACGGGCTCTCGGGTCATCCCCCGGGGCGGCCCACGCCAGTTCGTTGTCAGCGTAGTAACCGATCAGCCACGGATCGTCACGATGATCCCGTGCGGCGATTGCCACAGCGCGTTCGGTGGCCATGGCAAAGCGCGGATCGAATGGATCGGGCATGCCGCCCCACCAGTCCTGCCCCGTGCTGATGCTGACGTAATCGCCCACGATCGACAGCGGCAAGGTATAGGGCACTCGATCCTTGAGACCAAGGCCTGCATCGCTCCAGTTACCGATGGTATTGAAACCCCAGGCTTGCAGGCGAGTGAGCGTGTGATCGATCCAGCGCTCGGCATCGATCTTGGCCGGTTTGCAATCAGGCCTTTCGGCGGCGGCTTGCGACGTGCTATCGGCGGCACAGGTCGGCACGCCGTAAGTACGTTGCAGGTTGGCGCCGTAGAAGTCGAACCAGCGCCCCTGATCAAACTGACGATTGCGATTGGCGCCGGTGTCGCGGTTGTCGTCGCTCTTGCCATAGAACGCTGCCAGCGGTTCATCCGCCTGCGGCAGGCTGGCAAACATCGCCTCCCGACCCTCGATGTAGGTCTGGCTGTCATCGGGGGTGATGGCGTTAACGCCCAGTGAATAAAACGGATGCCCCTCAGGCGTCACCAGATACCAGCGATCATTCTGCTTCTCGGTGCGAAAAAAACCCTTGGCCTCGAAGGTCGGGCCCTTGAGCATGCCGCCGTATTTGTCGTGGGCCGGACGCTCGGCCATCCAAGCCTTGAGCTGCTGCTGTTCTTTGTTCCCAGAGGCTTTGAGTTGATCGTCACTGGTGACTTTTTCAGGCCATTTGCCGCGGGCGTATTGGCCATATCCGTCCACCAGATTGCTGTAGACGGCCTTTTGCATCGCGTCGCTTTCCTGAACACCGAAGCGTTCGATAAGCACGCTTTGTGCGATATCGGGCTGGGACATTGAGACGGTAACCGACGCCACTTTGCTCAGGTCCAGTTCGCCCTCGCTGCTGGCCAACAACACGCGCTGACCATCGTAGGTCCAGGGCATCGGCGGGCCGGCACGCATGCCCTGGCTCAAGGCCGAACTGGCGTGCAGCGGCACATATAACGTCTGCGCGGGGCCTGCGGGCAAATCAATGCGGCTGTTGAGCGTCTTGCCATCGCTGCTCTGGATTTGCACATACAGGGTCAGCGCCCAGTCCATTGCGCTTTGAATGCGCAAGGTCATGGCGCTGTCGGCGGACCAGTCCCAGACCCCGGCTTGAGGTGCCAGACGCAGGCTCGGTTTGGCAACCGGATTGAACGTCACGCGCCGCAGCACTTCGCCTTCTGCAGTTTGTTCGGCATTGGATTGCGGCAGGCTGGCGTCCTGGGTCGTGACCTGCACTACATCGGCGGGACGCACGAAATTGAACAGCGTCTGCATACCGTTGGGCGCGGCAATCGCAGGTCCGGCGCAAAGCAACGCGAGTAAGGCAGACAGTGAACGGTGAATCATGTGGACGGGTGCTCCTGGATTGATCGGGTGTCAGGGTGCGCGCCACTCGGGGAGCTCTGTAGGAGCCCATTTGTTGGCGATCCGGCAGGCGTTTTCTATCAGATAGGACGCCTCGCGAATGAATTCGCTCCTACAGAATTTGCGCTCGCCTGGATCCCGACAGATATCAGGAAATTTCGCGGCGAAAAGGAGGAAGCGCATTTAGGATGGCTTTGCCATAGCGTTGCGTGACCACGCGACGATCGAGCAGCGTGATCGTGCCGCGATCCGCCTCGGTGCGCAGCAAACGCCCGCAGGCCTGAATCAGGCGCAGCGAGGCATCCGGCACGGCGATTTCCATGAAGGGGTTGCCGCCGCGCGCCTCGATCCACTCAGCCAAGGCCGCTTCAACCGGATCATCCGGCACTGCGAACGGAATCTTGGCAATGACCACGTGTTCGCAGTACGCACCGGGCAAATCGACGCCCTCGGCAAAGCTCGCCAGACCGAACAGCACGCTGGCATCGCCGCCATCGACCCGGGCCTTGTGCTTGTTCAGGGTTTCCTGCTTGGACAGATTGCCCTGAATGAATACGCGCTTGCGCCAGTCACGCTCCAGGCCGTCGAACACGTCCTGCATCTGTTTGCGCGACGAGAACAACACCAGCGTGCCTTTGGAGCCTTCGACCAGGTCCGGCAGATCGCGAATGATCGCCGCCGTGTGCTCGGCAGCATTGCGCGGATCGGCCCTGAGGTCCGGCACCCGCAACACACCGGCGTCGGCGTGATGAAAGGGGCTGGGCACCACGGCCGTTACAGCGCCTTTGGGCAAACCGGCACGCATACGGAAACGGTCGAACTTGCCCAACGCGGTCAGCGTGGCCGATGTCACCAGCGCGCCGTAGGCCACGTTCCACAGATTGCGACGCAGCATTTCCGCCGCCAGGATCGGGCTGGCATTCACCTCGATGTCGAACAGCGAACCGCTGTCCGCCAGTGTCAGCCAACGTGCCATCGGCGGGCTGTTTTCCGGGTCTTCAGCGGTGAAAGCGGTCCACAGCTCCCAACTGCCGTGGGCGCGGGCCAGCAGGCTGCCGAACAAGGGATACCACTCCTCGGCCTGATGACTGGCGATGCCGATGTTGACCTCGCCATCCATCCCTTCCTTGAGCAGTTCGGTCAGGCGGGTGAACAGGTCGTCCAGCCGCGCAAAGCCCTTCTTCAATTCGATGCCCATCTCGCGCATGTGCTCAGGCACCACACCGCCGACGAAACGATGGCGCGGGCGCTCGCGGCCTTCCATGTCTTCGCCGGCCTTGAAATCGGCCAATTGCTCGCATGCGGTGAACATGAACTGCTGCTGGGTCTTGATCTCCCGCGCCAGCTCCGGCACCTGCTCGATTAGCTTGCCAAGATCGCCCGGCAGCGGATGCTGGGCGAGCAGCTTGGTGAGGTTTTTGGCCGTGGTTTCCAGCCAGTCGGAAGTAGAGCGCAGCCGCGAATAATGGGCGAAGTGGCCGATGGCTTTGTCCGGCAAGTGGTGGCCTTCGTCGAACACATAGAGCGTGTCGCGCGGGTCGGGCAACACCGCCCCGCCACCCAGGGCGAGATCCGCCAGCACCATGTCGTGATTCGTCACGATCACGTCGACTTTTCCCATGCCTTCGCGCGCTTTGTAGAAGGCGCATTGTTGAAAGTTCGGACAATGGCGATTTGTGCACTGACTGTGATCGGTGGTCAGACGCGCCCAATCCTGATCGGCCAGTTCCTGGGGCCAGCTGTCCCGGTCGCCGTCCCATTTGTTGCCCGCCAGCTTCTCGATCATGGTAGTGAAAAGCTTCTGGCTGGCCTCATCGACTTCGATCTTGAAGCCTTCTTCTTCGAAAAGCTGCGCCGTGGCACTTTGCGCGTCGCCTTCTTGCAATAGCACGTCGAGCTTGGACAGGCACATGTACCGACCGCGCCCCTTGGCCAGCGAGAACGTGAAGTTCAAGCCACTGTTGCGCATCAGGTCGGGGAGGTCTTTGTAAACGATCTGTTCCTGCAAGGCGACGGTCGCAGTGGCGATCACCAGGCGTTTGCCCGCAGCTTTGGCGGTAGGGATCGCGGCGATGGCGTAAGCGACGGTCTTGCCCGTGCCGGTGCCCGCTTCCACGGCAACTACGGCCGGATCCCCTGAGCGGCGGCCCTCTTCATCGGTGTCGATGTCACCCAGCACCTTGGCCACTTCGGCGATCATCAGCCGCTGGCCGTAACGCGGTTTCAGGCTCTTGGCTTCAAGGAAACGCGAATACGCGCCCTGAATCTGGGATTTGAGTTCGGTGCTGATCATCGGGCTACGGTCTTCGCTCGGGCGCTTTAACAGGTACTAAACAGGCGTCATGTGACACATCACGCTAAAAAAACTGCTGGATATATCTTCAGTAGTTGCAGCGGGCGGCTATCATACCGCGCTTAATCTTTGCGCGCAGAACGGAGTTCCGCATGTCACCGACAGCTCTTGTCTACACCTTGCACTTATTAGCCGCGGTTCTGTGGGTTGGCGGGATGTTTTTCGCCTGGATGATCTTGCGACCGGCGGCAGTGGCAGCACTGGAAGGGCCGATGCGGCTAAGGCTGTGGCTGCAGGTGTTTTCCCGGTTTTTCGTGTGGGTGTGGACCGCCGTGATCATGTTGCCTGTCACGGGCATCGGCATGATTCAGGTGAATTTTTCAGGGTTTGAAACCGCGCCGCGTTACGTGCAGGTGATGATCGGGTTGTACGTAGTGATGGTGGCGCTGTTCATCAAGATTCAGTCGGTGCAACTGCCAGAGCTGCGCCGAGCGGTGAACGCTGAACAATGGCCCGATGGCGCCGCGGCGCTGGGCAAGATTCGCCGGCTGGTAGGCGTTAATTTGCTGGTGGGGATTGCCGTAGTGTGTCTCGCAGCGGCCCGCCCGATGTTTTGATTGCGGGCTGAACATGACGGTGGGAGGGAGCTTGCTCGCGAAACATCAGTACATCCAACGCTCTTCAGCGCGGGATGAACTGATTCGCGAGCAAGCTCCCTCCCACCAAAAGCCGTGGCGGCCCAGAACCCCGCCAAGTCAAAACAGTCGCGCAATCACAACTGCTTCAAGTACACCGCACCCGCCGGGCCTGCCGCGCCATCCTGCCCCTTCTCGCCAGTCTTGCCGGCTTTGGCGCCATCGGCGCGGTACACGATGCAGCCCTTGGACGAGCCACCTTTGCCGCCCTTCCCGCCCGCGCCACCTTGGCCACCGGCGCCGCCTGCCACGTTGACTTTCACGCGGTCCTCGGGAAAATTCCCGGGCAGTTCCAGGCGAACCAGCGCCCCTGCCGCGCCTTCATGGCCGTTGCCACCGTTGTCGCCATCGGTACCGCGGCTGGCTGAACCAAAGGTGCAGCCCGGATCTTCGCCGTTGCCGCCGTCCAGGCCTGCGAAACCCGGCACGCCCGAACCGCCCCGAGCATCGATCGACAGCACATCGGCCTCAAGCTGCTCGACTCGCAGGGTCAGATTGCGCCCCGGCAAAGGAGCTTTGGTGAAAGTACCCGGCGCGCCACGGGCTGTGATCTGGCTGCCGGTACCCAATTCGCCGCGCTTGATCTGAAAACTGAACGGCCGTTGGCCCGGTACGATTGCCACACGCGCTTCGTGCCCAAGCACCAGATGGTCAACCTTGACCTCGGTCAAGCCTGCGGGGATCAGCAACGTGCCGTAATCGGCGACTTCCAGACGTTCCAGTTGCAGCTCACTGGTGTTGCTGGGCAAGCGCATCAGCGAGTGCGTCTGGACCGAAATAGTCTGCGCCATGGCCCAGGAACTGCTCAACGCCGACATTAATCCGGCCGTTATCAGCAACCCATTACGCATGTTGAACCTCCGCAGAACGACGACCGAAAGATTGCAGATGAAAAATACCAAACACCAGAATCAGTACCCGATCGCGCCATGGCTGCGCACGCCCGCGCAGGCTACCGTTGAACAGAAACAACTCCAGCACATGGGTCAGCAACAGCAGACTGCCTGCCAGCCTGACCAGCACATCAAAGGGGTTGGGCAGCATCACGGCCTGATTGACCAGCACCACCACCCAAAACCCTAACGTCAAAATCTTCCCCAAGCCCCAAAACACCCTCATGACACGCCTCTGCTGTTTTCTTTCTTTTTAAATCCGTCGTGCTTTTTAAACCCGTCGCGCAACGCTGAAACGAGAATTTGCTGGCGCACAGTACGGCGACGGCCCTGACTATGCCAGAAGCCCATCAAAATAGTTGATCCCGCGCACGTGGGGAACAAATCCTGCGCAAGAAAAACCCGACACTGAGTCGGGTTTTTCTCGGTTACTGCGTTAAAACGCCAAGGATCAACGGTTGATTTTGATCTCTACGCGACGGTTGAGCGCACGCCCTTCAGCCGTTTTGTTGTCGGCAACCGGACGCGCTTCGCCATCACCTTCCACTGACACGAACGCACTGCGCGAAACGCCTGCGCCGACCAGATAGTCGGTCACGGAGTTCGCACGTTTTTCGGAAAGCTTCTGGTTGTAGCTGTCACTGCCTACGCTGTCGGTGTGGCCGCTGACATGCAGTTGCACGTTCGCAGCTTCGGTTTTCAAGCGAGTAGCGACGGTATCAAGTTGAGCTTTGTCAGCAGAGGTCAGGACAGCCTTGTTGAACTCGAAATGCACATCACGGATGGTGATGATTTCTTCTTTTGGCTGAACCGCAGGTTCTACGACAGGCGCGGGAGCTGCCGGCACGATCGGGCAACCGGTCGCATCGACAGGCGTGCCTTTAGGCGTGTCAGGGCACTTGTCGACGCTGTTCAGCACACCGTCGCCATCGTCATCGCCATCGCCGTGAACCCAGCAATAGGCGCCGGCCATTACGCCAGTGGCGGCACCGAGGCCCGCTGCCACGGAAGCCGTCTGGAAGGCGCCGATTGCAGCACCACTTAACGCACCGCCTGCCGCACACAGTGGCCAGTCGGTCTTTTGCAGGCCCGCACAACCCGTCAATACACTGGTAACCAAAATCAGAGGTAACGCTGTCCGAATCATGCTCATACAGTTCTTCTCCTTTGGTATCGGCTAAAACCGACTGGGATGGAGTAAAGACGGCCCTATACCAGTTTTCCACTCCGCTGCGTCATGCAGGGCAATACGACGTCGATTTCGGCGACCAGTGCTCAAGACCTGGGTCTGTTGCACTCAATCATCGATCGATTCGTCCTGCACGATTGCGAAACGCTGAACTGGAAAGGATCTTCTTTTGGGGTAGCCAAATGCCTTCACTCCGTACGATTGGTCATATCCATGCAGGAAAAAGTTCAAGCGCTAGGTCATCTCGGCTCGGCAGGCTAGTCTTGCAAGCTTGATCAGGGGATTCAGATGACCGACAGTTTTTCCACTCGCACACCGCAGCAAGCCCTCGCGGCCTTGCTGGATCTGCACGCGCCCAAGCGGCTTCTTCTGGTTGGCGCACAGACCTTTCCGGCGTTGCAGGCCTTTCAAGAGGCCCACCCCGACAGCCAGGTGGCGTTTGCGGCACCGGGGCGCCTGCCTCCAGAGCTTGCTGCCCAGCGTTTTGATCTGGCGCTGGTCGTCGACTGTCTGGAGCACATTCCCAAGCGCGAAGGCCTTGAATTGCTGGGGGGTATTCGTAACCTCAACGCCAGCCGCATTGCGGTGTTGGCCGACTTGAAAGCAGCGCAGTGGCAGACAACTGATTTTTACTCGCTGGCGCTGCAGCTCAATGAACGCTTCGCACGGGACGATCAAGTGCTGACCTTGTTCACTTATGATCTGCGTGAGTACAAACAGGTCCCGGACTGGCTCAACGCCAAGTTCTGGGCGAACCCGGAAAACTTCGGCAAATACTGGTGGTGAGAGAGACCTCATGAGCAGTTCAGTTTGTCCCTGCGGCAGCGGCAATCTTCTGGATGCCTGCTGCGGTCATTATCACGCGGGCCAGCCAGCGCCCTGCGCTGAAGCCCTCATGCGCTCGCGATACAGCGCTTATGTGCTGGGGCTGATCGACTACCTGGTCGACACGACTCTGCCAGCTCAAGCCGCCGGGCTTGATCGCGAAGCGATTCGTCAATGGAGCGCGCAAAGCACCTGGCTTGGGCTGGATGTCGAAAGCGCGCAAGTATTGGGTGGCAAGCCGGAACACGCCTTCGTGACGTTCACGGCCCGCTGGCACGACGGCGCCGGTGAGCACAGCCACCGCGAGCGCTCGGCCTTTGTGCAGCATCGGGACCGCTGGTATTTCATCGATCCGACCGTGCCGTTCAAAGCTGGACGCAACGATGTATGCCCGTGCGGCAGTGAGCAGAAATTCAAGAAATGCTGCGCTGCTTACGTGAACTAAGCAGTTTGTGCACGTAATTCCCCGCCGCAGAGACCACACCCACAGTTACCGCGTCACCGTGGATAAGGCAGGCGATGGGGCAGTCAGTATTTGGCCAGGCTCAGGTGCGACGTATCCGGGGCAGGCCCTGCTGCCGGGCGCTTCAGTGACTCAATGTCGCTACCGGCGGGAGCCAGACTCAGTGCGGACAGATCAAGACGCGGCGCCGCCGGTCTTACTTTCGGGTCTTGAACGTCGCTGCCCAGTTCGGCGATGGAGAAATCCGGCGCGTCTACGTCAGTAAACGCGGCCATGTATACGTCTCTCGGTTTGATCTGCCGTTTACCCGGCTGTTGGGTTGCGGGGTGTGCCGTAGGCAACGACGGCCTGCGCGTCCAGGTTGGTTCATCCGGTGGCGGCGCAAGCTCGACCTCTTCAACTTCCACTTCGGCCGCAGGTTCGGGTTCAGCCTCGACAGGCATGGCGACCATTTCAACCAGAGCACCGGCGCGCTCGAGAGTGGAGCGGTACTTCTCGGCCGCTGCCTGTTCCAGATTGTTTTTGAGCACCAGGCGGCGGCCGGAGAACAGCAGTGCGATACGTTGCGCGTCTGCCTGAAACAGTTTTGCCAGGTTAGCCTGGACCCGCTCCGCTTGAGCGCCGGGAACCAATTGGCCGGAAAATACAATTTCGTATAGCTTCACGGGTCAATACTCCTTCGACGCTTTGCGCAAGCTCGCGCAGGTGTGTAATAGACAGCAAGTTGCCCTCAATCGGTCCATTGCTAGACTCAAGCCCGACAGGGAGTAAATGAATGTTTTCTCAGGCACGCGTTTTTCAAGTGGTTGGCCTTCTGCTGCTGTTGGGATTGTCCGGGTGTTCGACCTGGATCACCGGCAGCTATGAAGACCCTGACGTCCGGCTGATGAAGGTCGAGGTGGTCAAGGCCAAACTGCTGCGCCAGGATTTCAAGCTGCGCTTTCGCGTTGATAACCCCAACGACTCAAGCGTGCTGGTGCGCGGGCTGCGTTACAAAATTCTGCTCAACGACATTTTGCTCAGTGAAGGAGAGTACAGCGACTGGTTCCTCGTCAAGGCCAATAGCCACAGAAATTTCTCCGTGCCGGTGCGCACCAACCTGTGGGAGCACCTCAAGGACATATCGAAGATGCTCGGCAAACCGAATCAGCCGATTCATTATCGACTGGAAGGCAAACTCAAAACCGGACTTTTATTCGGACATAGCGTGCGTCTTGGGCGCAACGGCGAGATAATCCCCGGCGATTTTATTCCGGAGTCACCCTGATGAACCAGCAAGCCCACGTGCACGGCCCCGATTGCGACCATGATCACGATCACGCCCATGACCACCATCACGATCACGGCCATGTCCACGGCCCGCACTGCAACCACGAGCCGCAAGAGCCTGTGCGCAATGCCTTGAAGGACGTCGGCCGTAACGATCCCTGCCCTTGCGGCAGCGGTCAGAAATTCAAGAAGTGCCACGGCGCCTGATCGCCGCCCGCATTGCCAACGGCCTGTAAATCAGGCCGTTTTCATTTGTGTCAGCGCGCGGCAAAAGAGTAAAACAAGCGTCAGCCTGAAACGGCAGTTGTCTTGACTCATTTGGAGCTATCGATGATCGACCTTCATTACTGGACTACCCCCAACGGCCACAAGGTTTCCATCTTTCTGGAGGAAGCAGGCCTGCCGTACAAGATTTTCCCGGTCAACATTGGCAAGGACGAGCAGTTCAAGCCGGACTTCCTGAAGATCTCCCCCAACAATCGCATCCCGGCCATTGTCGACCACAGCCCTGCCGACGGTGGTGAGCCGCTGAGCCTGTTCGAGTCCGGCGCGATTCTTTTGTATCTGGCCGAGAAGACTGGCCAGTTCATCGCCAAAGACCTGCGCGGCCGCGAACAAGTGCTGCAGTGGCTGTTCTGGCAGATGGGCGGCCTGGGGCCGATGGCCGGGCAGAATCACCATTTCAATCGGTTCGCCAAAGAAAAAATCCCTTACGCGATCACCCGCTACGTCAATGAAACGGCCCGTTTGTATGGCGTGCTGAACAAGCGGCTGGCGGACCGGGCTTATGTTGCCGGCGAGGACTACAGCATCGCCGATATGGCGATTTACCCGTGGATCGTGCCGCACACCTTTCAGGCGCAAAACCTGGACGACTTCCCCCACCTCAAGCGCTGGTTCGACAGCGTTGCCAGCCGTGATGCGGTGAAGCGGGCGTATGCGCTGGTGGACAAGATCAATCCGCCGAAGCCGTAGACTTCGGACACCGTCACTCCCATCGCGAGCAAGCTCCCTCCCACAAATCAACACAGAACAGTGGGAGGGAGCTTGCTCGCGAAAGGGTGTCGGCATTTTCCTGAAATAAACACCCGCTCCCCGCTTGCGCGCCGCCTGCCCGCTCACTAACGTAGCGCCTTTCGTACGCCTACCCCCGCAGGAGCTTCAACATGGCCTCGCCAGCCCTCTTATTTGTAAAAAACCGGTTCGGCGTTGCCGCAGCCATGACGGGGCTTATGAGCCTTGCGGGTTGCCAGTTGAATGGGGGGGACAGCAGCACTCTGCCGCCCACCAACGGCGTGTTCGCCATCAAGGGCCTGGCGCAGAACGTTTCTGTGCGGCGCAACAATCAGGGTATGCCGCTGATTGAAAGCAACACCTTTCACGATGCGCTGTTCACACTGGGCTATGTTCACGCCACTGATCGCATCAGCCAGATGGTGCAAATGCGCCTGCTGGCCCAAGGTCGTTTGTCGGAAATCGCAGGCCCCGGCGCGCTGGATCTGGACCGCATGATGCGTGCGGCCAACCTCAAGCAGAACGCCAGCGAGCTGTATGCCGCCTCATCACCGCGCCTGAAACGCTTCTTTGAAGTCTACGCGCGCGGAGTCAACGCTTATCTGTTCCGCTACCGCGACAAGCTGCCGGCCGATCTGGCGGAGTCTGGCTACAAACCCGAATACTGGAAACCGGAAGACTCGGCCCTGATCTTCAGCCTGCTGAACTTCAGCCTGTCGGTGAACCTGCAGGAGGAGATTTCCTCGCTGGTGCTGGCGCAGAAGGTCGGGACTGACAAGCTTGCCTGGCTGTTACCGACCTACCCTGATGAAGAATTACCGTTTGCCGAAGCCGAAAAACTCAAGGGCTTGAACCTTGGCACTCAGTTGCCCGGGCTGAGCGATCTGGACAAGGCCGCGCTGCAGTTGTCGGATCTCAACCTGCTGGGCGTTGCTGCTTCCAACAACTGGGCCATCGCGCCACAACGTGCGCGGTCCGGGAAAAGCCTGTTGGCCACCGACAGTCAACTGCCTACCACACTGCCGTCGATGTGGAATTTCGTGCAGATCCGTGCGCCGAAATATCAGGCCGCAGGCGTGACCGTAGCCGGCCTGCCGCTGGTGTTGTCGGGCTTTAACGGCAAGCTGGCATGGGGTATGGGCCCGGTACTGGGCGACAATCAGGACTTGTTCCTGGAAAAGATCAAACGCGAAAACAATCGCCTGATGTACATGGCCGACGGCAAATGGCTGCCGGCCGCTGCTCACGAAGAAACCTTCTTCGTCAAAGGTCAGCGCCCCGTGCGCGAAGCGGCCTACGCAACGCGCCACGGCGCCTTGCTCAATGGCAGCGCCGCGCAGCTCAATAGCGGTCTGGGCATTGCGCTGCAGACTCCCGATGCAAAAGACGACAAAACTCTGGACGCCTTGTTTGACCTGACCCGCGCGCAGACCGTCGAGCGAGGTTTTGATACCACCCGCGAAATCCGCGCGATCACCCTGAACATGGTGTTCGCCGATGCCTCGAACGTCGGTTGGCAGGTCACAGGCAAGTACCCGAATCGTCGCGAAGGCCTGGGCCTGATTCCATCGCCGGGCTGGGACAGCCGCTTTGACTGGGACGGTTTCGCCGATGCGATGCTGCACCCCTACGATCAGGACCCGCAGTCGGGCTGGATCGGCAATGCCAACAACCGCACGATGACCAAGGGTTATGGCATGCAACTGTCCAACTCCTGGGATTATCCGGAACGCGCCGAGCGCATCGGCGAACTGGCCAACAGCGGCAAGCAGGACAGCCGCAGCACCATCGCGATGCAATACGACCAGACCACGACGTTCGCGGCCAAGCTGAAGAAGATGCTCGAAGCGCCGGGCATGTCCCAGCCGTTGAAAAAAGCCATCGACGCCTTGCCAGCCCCTGAGCGGGACAAGGCGCGCGAGGCATACACGCGGCTGATGGCGTTTGACGGCAAACTGTCGCCGACTTCCGCCGATGCGGCGATTTATGAGCTGTTTTTGCAGGAAAGCGCCAGGCAGATTTTCCTCGATGAGCTGGGCCCTGAATCCAGCCCGGCCTGGAAAGCACTGGTGCAGGATGCGCAACTGTCCTACTCGGCTCAGGCCGATCACCTGCTGGGCCGTGACGACAGTCCGTATTGGGATGACGTAAAAACCCCGCAAAAGGAAGACAAACCGGCGATTCTGGCGCGCAGTCTGGCGGCGGTGATCACTTCGGGCGACAGCCTGTTGGGCGGCGATCACAAGGCCTGGCAATGGGGCAAATTGCATCACTACGGCTGGACCAGCCAGAGCGCGCAATTGACCGCAGCACTGGGCGACAGCAAGCCGAACCTGTTTAAAGGCCCGATGGCCGCAGGTGGCGATCACACGACGCTGAATGCTTCGGGCTATCGCTGGGGGCAGGATTTCGATGCGGTGCAGGCTTCGACCTTGCGCATCATCGTCGACTTCTCGCAGCAGGAACCGATGATGGGTCAAAACGGTGCTGGCCAGTCCGGCAATCCGGCCAGCCCGAACTACGCCGACGGCATCGAGCCTTGGTTGAAGGGGCAATACCTGTCGATTCCGATGCAGCCGGAGAATTTCGAAAGGGCTTATGGCAAGGCGCGTTTGACGTTGACGCCCGGGAAGTAAGGAAGACTTCCATCCTGTAGGAGCTGCCGAAGGCTGCGATAGCGGTGCGTCAGGCAGACCGAAATCGCAGCCTTCGGCAGCTCCTACAGGGATTTCACCTGTTGATCGTGCCCACGCTCTGCGTGGGCATGCAGCCCCGGATGCTGAAAATGGGAACGATCAACCTTCCATCCCGCTCATAACTGACAAGCCCCTCCATCTGGTTATCCCATGGATCTTGTCATCGCCCGCCCCGAAGGTTTGTACTGTCCGCCCGGAGATTTCTACATCGATCCGTGGCGTCCGGTCGAACGCGCGGTCATCACCCATGGCCATGGCGACCATGCCCACACCGGCAACCAACACTATCTCGCCGCCGCACCGGGCGAGGGCATTTTGCGTCAGCGCCTGGGCCAGGACATTAACCTGCAAACCCTGGAATACGGCGAAAGCATCACCCACCATGGCGTCAAACTCAGCCTTCACCCCGCAGGACATGTACTGGGTTCTGCCCAGGTGCGCCTGGAATACGAGGGTGAAGTCTGGGTTGCATCGGGTGATTACAAAGTCGAGCCTGATGGCACCTGCGAGCCCTTCGAGCCGGTGCGCTGCCACACCTTCATCACCGAATCGACGTTCGGCTTGCCGATCTATAAATGGGCGCCGCAGTCGGAAATCTTCAGCGGCATCAACGACTGGTGGCGGGAGAATGCCGCCGTCGGTAAAGCCAGCGTGTTGTTTGCCTACTCGTTTGGCAAGGCGCAACGCATCCTGCATGGCATCGACCCCAGCATCGGGCCGATTCTGGTCCATGGCGCGGTGGAACCACTCAATCGCGTGTACCGCGCTGCAGGCATCCGCATCCCCGAAACCCAATACGCAGGCGATTTCAAAAAGACCGACCCGGCCCTGCGCCAGGCCTTGATCATCGCCCCGCCCTCGGCCGGTGGCAGCACCTGGATGCGCCGTTTCGGCGAGTTCAGCGATGCCTTTGCCAGTGGCTGGATGATGCTGCGCGGCCCAAGGCGTCGGCGCGGTGTAGATCGAGGGTTTGTCCTCTCCGATCACGCGGACTGGCCCGGCCTGCTTTGGGCGATTGAAAACACGGGCGCCGAGCGGGTGATGGTGACTCACGGTTCGGTGGCGATACTGGTGCGTTACCTGCGAGAGCAGGGCCTAGACGCTCAAGGCTTTACCACCGAATACGGCGCCGAAGAAGACGAAGTGCCGGCAACGCCTGAACCTACCGGCGAGGCTACTGCATGAAAGCCTTCGCCGAGCTGTATTCAGCGCTTGATGCCACCACTTCGAGCAACGCCAAGCTGGCGGCCATGCAGCAATATTTTTCTGCGGCAGCGCCTGAAGATGCGGCGTGGGCGGTGTATTTTCTGTCCGGCGGTCGGCCTCGGCAGTTGGTGCCCACACGCTTGCTTAGAGAGCAGGCCATCGCCCTGTCGGGTCTGCCTGACTGGCTGTTCGAAGAAAGCTACCAAGCCGTCGGCGATATCGCTGAAACCCTGTCGTTGCTGCTGCCCCAGGCCGAACACAGTTCCGATGAAGGGCTCGCGACCTGGATGGAAAACAAGTTGCTGCCCCTGCGCGGCTTGCCCCCTGAAGAATTGATGGAGCGCCTGCCGACGTTCTGGTCTCAACTGGATCGCCTGAGCCTGATGGTCTGCCTGAAGCTGATCACTGGAAGTTTTCGGGTCGGGGTGTCGAAGCTGTTGGTGACTCGGGCCCTTGCTGCGCTGGCCGACATCGACAGTAAGCGCGTGGCGCAACGCCTGGTGGGTTACACCGATTTGTCGCACCGTCCCAGTGCCGAGGGCTATCTGAAACTGATCGCCGCTGAATCGGAAGACGAACACGCCCAGCGCGGCGGCCAGCCTTATCCGTTTTTCCTTGCCCACGCCTTGCAGCAGCCAGTGGACCAATTCGAAACCCTGCTGGGCCCGGCTGAAAACTGGCAAGTGGAGTGGAAGTGGGACGGCATCCGCGCGCAGATCGTCAAGCGCGAAGGCCGGCTGTGGATCTGGTCCCGAGGCGAAGAGCTTGTCACCGAGCGCTTCCCGGAGTTACACAGCCTGACGCAATCTTTGCCCGACGGCACGGTGATCGATGGCGAGATTGTGGTGTGGAAAGCGCCCGTGATCGAGACGGAAACTGCCCAGGGCTTCACGCTCGACACGCCGGCGCCGGGCACCCCTGACGCCGACACGCCCTCGGTTCAGCCTTTCGCCCTGCTGCAACAGCGCATCGGTCGCAAGACGCTGGGCAAGAAAATTCTCGAGGACGTGCCGGTAGTGATCCTCGCCTACGACCTGCTGGAATGGGAAGGACACGATTGGCGCAGTCGTCCTCAGCACGAACGTCGCAGCCAGCTGGAAACGTTGATTACTCAGTGTGACAGCCCGGTATTGCTGCCCTCCCCGGTGCTGACCGGCACCGATTGGCTGGACCTTGGCAAGCAGCGCGAGGCCTCACGCAGCCTGGGCGTCGAAGGCATGATGCTCAAGGCGCGAGATTCGATGTACGGCGTCGGTCGGACCAAGGACATGGGCGTCTGGTGGAAATGGAAGGTCGACCCGTTCAGCGTCGATGCGGTGTTGATTTACGCGCAACGCGGCCATGGCCGACGCGCCAGTCTGTACAGCGACTACACGTTCGCCGTGTGGGACGGTCCAGAAGACGCCAGCGAACGCACCTTGGTGCCTTTCGCCAAGGCGTATTCCGGGCTGACCGATGTGGAGATGCGTAAGGTCGATGCGATCATTCGCAAGACGACCGTGGAAAAATTCGGCCCGGTTCGCAGTGTCACCCCCACCCTGGTGTTTGAGCTGGGATTTGAAGGGATTGCCCTGTCCAAGCGGCACAAAAGCGGGATCGCCGTGCGTTTCCCGAGGATGCTACGGTGGCGGCTGGACAAACCGGTAGCCGAAGCTGACAGCCTGGCGACGTTGCAGGACTTGCTGAGCTGAGCACTATTTCAGTGCACTCAAATACGCGCGCACCAGTTTGGATAAGTGTAGAAGCGCACTTGCCTGCGAAAGCATTGTGTCAGGCCCCAGAACTGACACTGGCCGACCGCAATCGCGGGTAAGCGCGTTCCTAAAAAATTTGCTGCAGCGCTGATCCCGCATTCCCGCTACTCTCCCACCCGCTCGCATTCGGTATAAAACCCGAAAGATGGCGCTAAGTCATCATTGCGACAACTGCGTACATTTAAAACGCACGTTCGTATCTTTGGTTCGGAAATTGCTGTCTATTTGCGGTCTGGCACTCGCCGGTAGCAAGCCTTCGCGTGTTCCCAACGCTCAATTTGGTTTTAAGGACTGAACGATGAAAAAAGCATGGCTGACCCTTTCTGCACTCGCCATCTGTCTGGCCGCTGGTAATGCAATGGCCAAGGAATACAAGGAGCTGCGTTTTGGCGTCGATCCTTCGTACGCTCCCTTCGAATCGAAAGCTGCTGACGGCAGCCTGGTGGGTTTCGACATCGATCTGGGTAACGCGATCTGTGCTGAACTGAAGGTCAAGTGCAAGTGGGTCGAAAGCGATTTCGACGGCATGATTCCTGGCCTCAAAGCCAATAAGTTCGACGGTGTCATCTCCTCGATGACCGTTACCGACGCACGCTCCAAAGTCATCGACTTCTCGTCCGAGCTGTTCTCCGGCCCGACGTCCCTGGTGTTCAAAAAAGGCGCTGGCTTTACTGAAGACCCGGCTTCGCTCAAAGGCAAAACCGTTGGTTACGAGCAAGGCACCATCCAGGAAGCCTACGCCAAGGCCGTTCTGGACAAGGCTGGCGTAAAAACCCAGGCCTACGCCAACCAGGATCAGGTTTACGCTGACCTGGTATCGGGTCGTCTCGATGCTTCCGTTCAAGACATGCTGCAAGCCGAACTGGGCTTTTTGAAGTCGCCACAAGGCGCTGGCTACGAAGTCAGCAAGCCAATCGACAGCCCGTTGCTGCCAGCTAAAACTGCGGTCGGTATCTCGAAAGGTAACAAAGACCTGAAAGCACTTTTGGATAAAGGTATCAAAGCGTTACACGACGACGGCAAATACGCCGAGATCCAGAAAAAGCACTTCGGTGATCTGAATCTGTACAGCGGTAAATAAGAAAACAGACGCCCGTTGATTTCAGCGAGAATCCCCCGCTGACAACGGGCGTTTTATTGACTGTATAGGTTGCACATGTTCGAAACACTCCTGCAAAACCTGGGACTGTCGGCATTCAGCTTGAAAGGCTTCGGCCCGCTGTTGCTCGAAGGCACCTGGATGACCATCAAACTATCGCTGATGTCGTTGCTGCTGAGCATCGTGCTCGGTTTGCTCGGCGCCAGTGCCAAGCTTTCAAAATCAGCCATCCTGCGAGTACCCGCTCAGGTCTACACGACCTTGATCCGTGGCGTGCCCGACCTGGTGCTGATGCTGCTGATCTTCTACAGCCTGCAAACCTGGCTCAGTAGCCTGACCGACGCAATGGAATGGGACTACATCGAAATCGACCCCTTCAGTGCGGGCGTGATCACCCTGGGCTTCATTTATGGCGCCTACTTCACCGAAACCTTCCGTGGCGCGATCCTCGCGGTGCCCCGTGGTCAGGTCGAAGCCGGCACTGCCTACGGTTTGTCGCGCAGCCAGCGGTTTCGCTACGTGGTGTTCCCGCAAATGATGCGTTTCGCACTGCCTGGCATTGGCAACAACTGGCAAGTGGTGCTCAAAGCCACCGCGCTGGTGTCAATTATCGGCCTTGCTGACTTGGTTAAAGCCGCGCAGGACGCCGGCAAAAGTACCTATCAGCTGTTTTACTTTCTGGTCCTGGCGGCACTGATCTATCTGGTGATCACCAGTGCATCGAACGTTGCATTGCGCTGGGCTGAACGACGTTACGCCGCAGGCAGCCGGGAGGCGCAACGATGATCGAATTGCTTCAGGAATACTGGCGAGCCTTCCTTTATACCGATGGCCAGAACATCACCGGTCTGGCAATGACCATGTGGTTGCTCAGCGCCTCGATCGCCATCGGCTTCATCGCATCGATTCCGCTGTCCATCGCCCGCGTTTCGCGCAACCCGCTGGTACGCTGGCCTGTGCAGTTCTACACCTACCTGTTTCGCGGCACGCCGCTGTATATCCAGCTGCTGATTTGCTACACCGGCATCTACAGCATCGCTGCCGTGCGTGAGCAACCGATGCTCGGCGCGTTTTTTCGCGACGCGATGAACTGCACGATCCTGGCCTTCGCCCTGAACACCTGCGCGTACACCACCGAAATCTTCGCGGGTGCCATTCGCAGCATGAACCACGGCGAAGTCGAAGCGGCCAAGGCCTACGGTCTGACCGGCTGGAAGCTGTATGCCTACGTGATCATGCCTTCGGCCCTGCGTCGCTCGCTGCCTTACTACAGCAACGAAGTGATCCTGATGCTGCACTCGACCACTGTGGCCTTCACCGCTACTGTGCCGGACATCCTGAAAGTGGCGCGCGATGCGAACTCGGCGACTTTCCTGACGTTCCAGTCGTTCGGTATCGCCGCGCTGATTTACCTGACGGTCACGTTCATCCTGGTCGGCCTGTTCCGACTGGCCGAACGTCGCTGGCTGGCGTTCCTCGGCCCGTCTCACTAAGGCTCACTTTCATCCGGCTGCGACCTGTCAGGCCCGTCTACTCAGGAATGTTCAATGCGACACCAGACTCATGATCTGCTGGCACCGGTGCCAGGCACGGCGCGGCAGATTCACAGCTTTCACTACGGCCCGGAAAACGGCGCCTGCAAAATCTATATTCAGGCCTCGCTGCACGCCGATGAACTGCCCGGCATGATGGTCGCCTGGTACCTAAAGCAGCGTCTGGACGAGCTGGAACGCGCCGGGCAACTGCTGGGCGAGATCGTCGTCGTGCCTGTGGCCAACCCCATCGGCCTGGAACAGGTACTGATGGACATTCCGCTGGGCCGCTATGAGCTGGAAAGCGGGCAGAATTTCAACCGTTTGTTTGTCGATCTGAGCCAACAGGTGGGCGACGAAGTCGAGTCTGGGCTGACCGACGATTGCGCTCACAACGTACGACTGATCCGAACCACGCTGCTGGCGGCGCTCAAAGCCCTTGTGCCCGGCACGCAGCTGGAATCCCAGCGTCTGGTGCTGCAGCGCCTGGCCTGCGATGCCGACATGGTGCTGGACTTGCACTGCGACTTTGAAGCGGTTGAGCATTTGTACACCACCCCCGAGGCCTGGCCGCAGGTTGAGCCACTGGCGCGTTACCTCGGCTCCCAGGCGAGCTTGCTGGCGACCGACTCCGGTGGTCAGTCATTCGACGAATGCTTCACGCTGGTGTGGTGGCAATTGCAGCAGCGCTTTGCCGGTCGATTCGATCTGCCGCTGGGCAGCTTTTCGGTCACTCTTGAGCTGCGCGGTCAAGGCGACGTGTGTCACGCCTTGGGCAGCCGCGACTGTCAGGCGATCATCAGTTATCTGATGCATTACGGTGCGATTGCCGGCGAGCCGGAAGATCAACCTCAGTTGCTGTACCCGGCGACCCCCTTGGCTGGGGTCGAGCCAGTGGCCACCCCCGTTGGCGGTCTGCTGGTGTTCTGCACGCAGCCGGGCGAGTACGTCGAGGCGGGCCAGTTGATCGCCGAGGTCATCGATCCGATCAGCGATGCGGTGACTGCCGTCCACGCACTCAATTCAGGCCTGATGTACGCCCGCGCCTTGCGACGCATGGCAACGGCGGGCATGGTTATAGCCCATATCGCTGGACCTGACGCCTACCGCAGCGGCTACCTACTTTCACCTTAAGGATTGCCAGTCATGTACAAACTGACCATCGACGGTCTGCATAAAAGCTACGGCGACCACCAGGTGCTCAAAGGCGTTTCGCTCAAGGCCAACGTCGGCGACGTGATCTGCCTGATCGGCGCCAGTGGCTCGGGCAAAAGTACTTTTTTGCGCTGTATCAACTTTCTCGAACAACCCAACGACGGCGCCATGAGTCTGGATGGCCAGCAAATCCGCATGGTCAGCGACGCCAGCGGCATGCGCGTGGCAGACCCGGCCGAGCTGCAACGCATTCGCACGCGCCTGGCAATGGTGTTTCAGCACTTCAACCTGTGGAGCCACATGACGGTGCTGGAAAACATCACCATGGCGCCGCGTCGGGTGCTGGGGGTGTCCAGGGTCGAAGCCGAAGAGCGCGCCCGCAAGTACCTGGACAAGGTCGGCTTGCCGGCGCGTGTGGCTGACCAGTACCCGGCGTTTTTGTCCGGTGGCCAGCAACAGCGCGTGGCCATTGCCCGTGCCTTGGCGATGGAGCCGGAAATCATGCTGTTCGACGAGCCCACATCAGCCCTCGACCCGGAACTGGTAGGCGAAGTGCTGAAGGTGATTCAGGGTCTGGCCGAAGAAGGCCGGACCATGATCCTGGTGACCCATGAAATGGGCTTCGCGCGCAAAGTCGCCAATCAGGTGGTGTTCCTGCATCAAGGCCAGATCGAAGAGATCGGCCATCCGGATGACGTGCTGGGCAACCCGAAAAGCGAGCGCTTGCAGCAGTTCCTGAGCGGGAATCTAAAGTAGCCGGTTCTGTTGGAGCAAGGCTTGCCCGCGAAGCTGCCAATCTGGTTTGCCTGACACAGCGCGTCGTTAGCTTCGCGGGCAAGCCTCGCTCCAACAATCAGCTCATTTTCTTCAAACTAATCCCCTCTCCCGGCTGTCTCTGAATTAACCCTGTTCAGAGCCTATAACCCGCGCATGCCCAAATCCCCCGATTTCGCCCAGCGATGGTTTGCAGCACGCCACTGGAAGGCGTTCCCGTTTCAGAAGGAAGTCTGGAAAGCCGTCAAAGAAGGCGAATCCGGGCTGTTGCACGCCAGCACCGGCGCAGGCAAAACCTATTCGGTGTGGTTCGGCGCCCTCAACAAGTTTGCCCAGGCAGTCCAGCCCACAGCGGATGGCAAGCCGCGCAAACGCAAAGTGCCTGCACCGCCGCTGACTGTCTTATGGATTACCCCGATGCGCGCACTTGCTGCTGACACTGCGCGTGCGCTTGAGGCGCCACTCAAAGAACTCGAAATCCCGTGGTCCATCGGCCTGCGCACAGGCGATACCAGCAGCAGCGAGCGTGCGAAACAGGGCCGCCGGCTGCCTACGGCACTGATCACGACGCCGGAAAGCCTCACGCTGTTGCTGACCCGCGCCGATGCTCACGTCGCCCTGTCGACGCTGAACATGATCGTCGTCGATGAATGGCACGAACTGATCGGCAACAAACGCGGCGTGCAGCTGCAACTGGCCCTGGCGCGACTGCGCAAGTGGAATCCAGACCTGATCGTCTGGGGGTTATCGGCAACCCTCGGCAATCAGGCCCACGCGCAACAAGTGTTGCTGGGCGAAGGCGGCGTTACGGTTCAGGGCAAAGTGGTCAAGGAACTGATTGTCGACACCTTGCTGCCTGCCAGCATCGAGCGCTTTCCGTGGGCGGGCCACATGGGGCTGCGGATGCTGCCTCAAGTGGTGAAGGAAGTAGAAAGCAGCGCCAGTTGCCTGCTGTTCACCAACACCCGCGCGCAATCGGAAATCTGGTATCAGGCGCTGCTGGATGCCCGGCCGGACTGGGCTGGACTGATCGCCCTGCACCATGGATCGCTCGCCCGCGAAGTGCGCGACTGGGTCGAACGGGCGCTGAAGGAAGGCCACCTCAAAGCCGTCGTCTGTACCTCGAGCCTGGATCTGGGCGTGGACTTTCTGCCGGTGGAGCGAGTACTGCAGATTGGCTCGCCCAAAGGCGTCGCGCGGTTGATGCAGCGCGCCGGACGCTCAGGCCACGCGCCGGGGCGTCCGTCCCGGGTCACGCTAGTGCCGACCCACAGCCTGGAACTGGTGGAAGCCGCCGCAGCCCACGACGCTGTGGCGGCCAGACTGATCGAACCCAGAGAATCGCCTCACAAGTCGCTGGACGTCCTCGTACAGCATTTGGTGAGCATGGCCTTGGGCGGCGGCTTCAAGCCTGACGAGTTACTGGCCGAAGTTCGCACCGCCTGGGCCTATCGGGATTTGACCGACGAGGAGTGGGAGTGGGCACTGCTATTCGTGCGCCAGGGCGGGCATTCGTTGACCGCTTACCCTGATTACCAGCGGGTCGAGCCCGATGAACATGGAATCTGGCGCGTCCCTGACGCTCGTTTGGCCAGGCGCCACAGGATGAGCGTGGGCACCATCGTCAGCGATGCCAGCATCAACGTGAAGTGGTGGAGCAAAGGCGGCGGCGGAGGGTCGCTCGGCAGTGTCGAGGAAGGCTTTATCGCGCGCCTCAAGCCCGGCGACGGTTTTCTCTTCGGCGGAAGACTCCTGGAACTGGTGCGGGTCGAGAACATGAGCGCCTACGTGAAGCGCGCCACCACAAAAAAAGCTGCCGTCCCCCGCTGGAATGGTGGTCGGATGCCACTTTCCAGCGAATTGGCTGACGCAGTGGTGGAAAAATTCGACGCTGCAGCCCATGGAGATTTCTCAAGCCCTGAGATGCAAGCCGTCAGAAATCTACTGGACGTACAGCAGGAATGGTCGGCGCTGCCACGCAAAACCACGTTGCTGGCAGAGGTGTTGAAATCCCGTGAGGGCTGGCACTGTTTTCTCTATCCGTTCGCAGGCCGTCATGTGCACCTCGGGCTCGCCAGCCTCTTGGCATGGCGCTTGAGTCGCGATCAGCCGCTGACGTTCTCCATCGCGGTCAATGACTACGGTTTTGAACTGCTCAGTGCGACGCAGATCGACTGGGAGTCACAATTGCGTCCTCAACTGTTTAGCGAGCTTGAACTGCTGCCTGACATCATCGCCAGCCTGAATGCAGGCGAACTGGCACTGCGTCGTTTCCGGGAAATCGCCCGCATCGCAGGGCTCGTATTCTCCGGTTATCCGGGAGCTCCCAAAAGCAACCGACAGCTTCAGGCTTCCAGCGGGCTGTTTTTCGAAGTTTTCAAACAATATGACGCGGGCAATCTGCTGCTGACCCAAGCGGAGGAAGAAGTCATGCGTCAGGAACTGGATGTCACCCGACTGGAGCACACATTGCAGCGCATCAATAGCCGGCAGCTGGACTTGCACATCATCAAGCGCCCTACCCCGCTGGCGTTCCCGTTACTGGTGGAGCGCATGCGTGAAAGCCTGAGCAGCGAAAAATTGTCTGATCGAATCGCGCGGATGGTTCGTGATCTGGAGAAAGCCGCTGGACCTGAGGGCAGCGCATGAAGTCCTGGCTGTCGATTGAACTGGCGGGCGCGGAACTGTATTTGCTGGCCGACAAAGCGATTTATTACCCGGCCCAACGCACCCTGCTGATTGCCGATGCGCACTTTGGCAAGGCGGCCGCCTATCGCAAGCTGGGCCAGCCCGTTCCGCACGGCACCACCGAAACTAATCTGCAACGACTGGACGCACTGTTGGCCGCATGGCCCTGCGATCATTTGATTTTCCTGGGGGATTTCCTGCACGCCCCGGAATCCCATGCTGCGGGGACCTTGGCGGCGCTGGCAAAGTGGCGAGCCAGGCATGACTCGCTCAAGATTACGCTGATTCGCGGTAACCACGACAAGCGCGCAGGGGATCCACCGGAGCGTCTGGACATTCAAGTGGTGCCCGAACCTCTGCTGCTGGAGCCTTTCGCGCTACAGCACGAACCAGATCCACACCCCACGCATCACGTGCTGGCAGGACACGTCCACCCGGCTTACCGTTTGTACGGCAAAGGAAGGCAACGGCTAAGACTGGCGTGTTTTTACATGCACAAATCCCTGACGCTGCTGCCAGCGTTTGGCGCATTTACCGGTGGGATGAATATTGAGCGTGCGCAAGGCAGCCGCGTCTTCGTTGTAGGAGACGACACCATATGGGAAGCACATTGAGGGTTAGCGCAGCGGCTGAAACGATTCAAATCGAATAGCTGGTAGGTTCCCCGCCGAAGCGCAAGCTCCGGCGGGGCGGAAATTATGCAACGGGAGCGGGGGGCGGCTCATCCGGGACGGTTGGCACACCAGGCTCTTCAGGCTGGGGAAATTCGTTCGGGGTATCGGGATTAGGCTGGCCGGGTATCCCGCCGCCTACCATGTTCAACTGTGGATGCGCTAACAGCGACCAAGCCAAGAGTCCTACCTGATTTTGTCCCGGGTCCGCTTCCTTGCTGGTGGGGTTCGATTGTTGTCTATTCATAGGGCACTCCCTGAGCGTCTGGCCCCACCCGCATGCGGCGAATGGGAACGGTTCAGTCTGTAGAGTGCCGATTTCGTGACTAATTCAGTTTCGAAATGACCAACGGCAGTTTTACTTCAGCTCATCAGGTGCGTGGCAATGTGACGCCACGCTGACCTTGATACTTGCCGCCGCGATCCTTGTAGGACACTTCACACTCTTCATCGGACTCCAGGAAGAGCATCTGTGCGACGCCTTCATTGGCGTAAATCTTCGCCGGCAATGTGGTGGTGTTCGAAAATTCCAGCGTCACATGACCTTCCCACTCGGGCTCCAGAGGCGTCACGTTGACGATGATTCCGCAGCGAGCGTAGGTGCTTTTGCCCAGGCAGATGGTCAGTACGTTTCGAGGAATACGGAAATATTCGACGGTGCGCGCCAGTGCGAACGAATTGGGGGGGATGATGCAAACATCACTTTTGACGTCGACAAAACTTTTTTCGTCGAAGTTTTTAGGGTCAACGGTTGCCGAATTGATGTTGGTGAACACCTTGAATTCATCAGCGCAACGCACGTCGTAACCGTAACTGGAGACGCCGAACGAGATCACTCGATCAGCGCCTTCGCCACGCACCTGACGCTCCACGAACGGCTCGATCATGCCGTGTTCCTGCGCCATGCGGCGAATCCACTTGTCCGATTTGATGCTCATGGCGATGTCCTGAATAGCGAGGTGAAAAAGATGTCCGGCATCTTACCGGGCGCAAGCGCCGGGTTCAAAGGCTGTCCGAGCTTCGGAGCGAATCGGTTTGGCATGACTTGAAATAAATCCACGACAGACCATTGGCACATCAGAAAAAAACGGTTAAGGTGGGTCCACTGTGTTGCTTGTGTCACTGAGAATCTCTACACGATGTTGAATTTCGATCCAACCATCTCCAAGAATTTTTCCTGCTCTTTGCACTCAGTCTCGGCCAGGGTTCTTCCTGAGTCGCAGTTAACTT